>JGI24712J26585_10004582_pt1 | contig 10481 bp, 7 predicted proteins | sample BioPla3DNA2_FD_26585 | JGI IMG/M metagenome (IMG submission 26585)
TATTAAGATTAATATATCTTTACTTGAATAAATGTAAATAAATTGTTATAATTTTTATTTATAATCATGAATATTTAAACTTAGGAGGCTAAAAATGAATTCATCAAAAAAAATACTTGTTTTTGGCAAAACTATTGCATTAGTATTGTCCATACTTACTTTTCTTTCCCCATTTTCTATATTTGCTTCTTCAAACAACAGCTTTATTGTGGGAAAGAGCTACTTTGGATTTCGACTTCTTGAGGAAAGCATAATTGATGAGATTGATTCTATAGTAAGGGTCTTTGAACATACTAAAACTGGGGCAAAATTAATTTCCTTAAATAACGATGATGATAATAAAGTATTTACTATTAATTTTAGAACACCTCAAGAAAATAGTACAGGAATTCCTCACATCATCGAACATTCCGTATTGGATGGCTCTAAAAACTTTCCTATAAAATCCCCTTTTGGAGAAATGGGAAAACGCTCCTTGTCTACATTCCTAAATGCTCTTACCCATTCAGACCGCACGGCTTATCCAGTGTCCAGTAGAAACGAAAAAGATTTTAAAAACCTCATGAATGTATATTTAGATGCAGTGTTCTACCCTAATTTCCTTCATGATGAAAGGATTTTTATGCAGGAAGGTTGGAGCTATTCCTTAAATAGTGTGAATGATGAAATCACATACAATGGTGTGGTCTATAATGAAATGCAAGGTAGCTATTCTAATCCATCTAAAGTTTTATATAACCAAATTATGAAGTCTCTATATCCAGACACCATTTATTCTAATGATTCTAGCGGAGATCCTAGTGAAATTCCAAATTTAGCTTATGAAGAATATGTTAATTTCCATAAAACTTATTATCACCCATCTAATAGCTTTATGTATTTATACGGAAACTTAAATCTTCTAGATACCCTAAAATTTATTGATGAAGAATATTTAAATCAATTTAACAAAAAGGAAATAGATTCTGTTATTTCTATGCAAAAACCTTTTTGTGAAAGAGTCTATGAAGAGGCTTTTTATAGCCTTCCTGAAAATACAGATCCCACAAACAAATCTTATCTAAGCTTAAACTATGTAGTGGGTGATACTAAGGATAAAGAATTATATTTAGGATTTTCTATTTTATCAAGCCTATTGCTTAATGGAAATTCATCGCCCCTAAAATTAGCATTGCAACAGGAAGGGATAGGAACTAACATATATGGACAGTATTCTGCATCTCAAATTCAACCTTTTTTTAGCATCATTATTGAAAACGCCTCAAAGGAAAATGCTATAATGTTTGAGCAATCCGTGGAAAATAATTTGAATCAGTTGGTAAAGAAGGGACTTGATAAGAATTTAATTAATTCCGTTATAAGTTCTCTAGAAATCAATCTGAGAGCTTCTAAATCCTCTGCCGATAGAGGTCTTGGCTTCAATGACAATATAATGACTGCTTGGAATTATGATATGGACCCCACCCTATATCTTACCTTCGAAAAAGAATTAAGTAACATCAAAAAGAAAGCTGAAAATGGATACTTTGAGGAATTAATAGAGAAATATCTTATAAATAATCCCCATAGCTCTCTAGTTATACTAAATCCAATAATGGGGCTTGAAACGCAAAATCAGATTAAGCTTCAAGATAAGTTAAAGGAATATAAGGAAAGTCTTTCAGAAAAAGAATTACTTAGTTTAGTAGAGCAAACTAAGGAAATAGAGGCATGGAAGAATACTCCAAACTCTAAAGAAGATTTAGCTAAACTTCCTTCCCTATCTTTAGATGATATAGATATTAAAGAAAATCCATTCCCTACTGATGTCGAGAAGTTAGACGAAATCACTATATTAAACCATCCTTTGTATACCAATAAAATTGCATATATTAATTTTTACTTTGATACTACAAAAATTTCGCAGGAAAAACTTTCTTATCTATTTTTGTTACCGAATATAATTGGAATGGTAGATACAGAAAATTATACTTATCAAGATTTATTTACGAATATCATGGCTAATGTTGGGCAGTTCAATTGCTATCCAGCCGTATATACGGATTACGAAGACTATAAACTCATTCACCCCAAAATGGTAATTTCCACTTATACATTATCAAGTAATGTAAGTTCTTTACTAAGTCTTCTAGATGAAATAGTTAATAAAAGCAAATTGGATAATGTAGAAAGATTAAAAGAAGTTATTTCAGAAATTAGAGGTGATTATGAGACTGCCCTTAATAGTAATGGTATAAATATAGCAAAAAGCCAGCTAGAAAGTTATTTCTTGCAAGCATCACGGTATGAAAACCTAGGTACTTTAGAGCAATATCAATTTATATTACAAATACAAGAAGAACTAAATACTAATCCTGAAAATGTGATTAAAAATCTCCAAGAGGTGCACTCCTTGGCATTTGATAGAAAAAATCTCTTAATAGGGGTTACCGTAGATTCATCAGAGTATAACAATATCAGAAAATCTTTGATTCATTTTTCAGAGACTTTAAAAACCTCTGATTTGGAACCTCAAACATATTATTTCCCCGCTTCTTCTACAAAACAAGGAGTTATAAATGGAGAAAAAATTCAATATGTTGGCAAAGGATATAATTTTAGAGATTTGGGCTATGACTACAGTGGAAAGATGCAGGTTCTGCGAAATATTATTGCTTTAGAATATTTATGGAATGAACTAAGGGTAAAGGGAGGAGCTTATGACTTTCTTCCAAATATCAGTGAAAATGGTAACCTTTATTTCATTACCTATAGAGATCCTAACCTAAAAGAAAGTTTATCAGTGTTTGATAAAATTCCTGCATTTTTAAATACCTTCAATGCAGATGAACAAGAAATGACAAACTATATAATTGGCACTTTTAAAAACTATGATCCCCTTTTAAACCCCTCTCAAAAAGGAGATATAGGAGATTCTTTCTATATAACGGGTAAGAGTAATAAAGATTATATAAAGGAACAAAAGGAAATTCTAAATACTACTACTAAAGACATTAAAAATTATGCTATACTTATAGCAGATGTTATGAAACAAGACAATTACTGTATCGTAGGCAATGAAGGCAAAATTAAAGAAAGCAAAGAAATATTTGATGAAGTTTTGGAAGTTTTTAATATTAATTAGTATATAAGGGGGTTATGTATTTGTATTATTTTAAAAGGGAAAAAACTTATTTAAAAAGTTTTGAGGAAAATGCAAAACGATCTTATATGAAAATAGGGGCTAAAAAACCTGTCTTCTGGATTGTTAGTTATTTAATCTGTTTCGGATTGCTTATCATTCCACTCTTTCTTACTATGTTTTCGGCTGGTTTTATCGGAGCTATGTATGCTATATTAGGCGGTAATATGGATGCTCTATATTTATTTATACTTCACAATCCATGGATTGAATGGATATCACTGACAATATCCAATGGAATGGTCATATTGTCTTTTTTTCTATACATAAAACTAGCAGAGAAACGGCCTTTTAAATCCATCGGTCTCAAAACTACAAATAAGTTATCGAAGTATTTAAAAGGTGCCGGTATTGCCATTGTCATGCAATTAGTTTATTTTATAACGATTTTGCTTTTTGGTTGGGGGGAGATTCTATCAAAACCCATTAATGCAACATATGCACTCGGGCCTTCAGCCATAGGTTTCGTTATTCTACTCCTCACAGGATTTATTATTCAAGGGGCTAGCGAGGAGGTAGTTGTAAGGGGCTGGATGCTTCCTGTACTATCAAGGCATTACAAGGTAACAACATCTATTATTTTATCCGCTGCCTTTTTTGGATTTTTGCATTTTCAAAATCCTAACCTTGATGTACTATCTATGATTAATCTAATTCTTTATGGGGTTTTTGCAGCCCTGTATGCCCTATATGATGATGGATTATGGGGGGTTTTTGCTCAGCATTCTATCTGGAACTGGTTTATGGGTAATATCCTTGGATTGCCTGTTAGCGGTATGATTGCTGGCAATGTAAGCATAATAGAAACAAAATTAGTTGGACCTACTTGGATTACTGGAGGGACCTTTGGCCCTGAGGGTGGAGCTATTGTTACTATCATATTCACTTTATCGATTTTAATTTTAATCAAATGTCTAATTAAAAAGGGTATTTTAGTTTCTTCCAAAGATTCTTCTGCTTCAACTAGTCATGCAGCTAAAATATAAACAATAGATTCTTAATCACTTAGAAAAACCGAGTTTGGGCATATAAAAAGATGCTTTTGAAAGCATCTTTTTATACCCAGCCTCGGTTTTTGACTGCTTGTGCTACTCGATCTATCGCAATTACATAAGCAGCATCACGCATATTTAAATCTTTGTCTACTGAAAGTTTATAAACTGCTTTAAATGCAGCAGTCATCTTTGTATCTAGCTTTTCCATTACCTCGTCTTTTTCCCAGAAGTAGTTCATATTACATTGAACTTGTTCAAAGTAGCTGCATGTAACTCCCCCAGCATTAGCCAAGAAATCAGGAATAACAAATATATTTCTTTCATTTATAATCTTATCAGCATCTGGGGTAGTTGGCCCATTAGCTCCTTCAACAATTACTTTAACTTGATTGCTTATATTTTGTACATTCTTTGCTGTAATTTGATTTTCTAGGGCTGCAGGTATAAGTATATCAACATCTTGTTCAAGCCATGCACCGCCATCTAAAATTTCACAACCCATTTCCCTAGCCTTATTTTTATCGACAGTACCAAAAGTATCAGTGATGTTTGCAAGCTCATTAATATCTAGTCCATCAGATTTCTTAAAGGTATATGCCTTTTTATCGTTATTATCCCAACAAGAAATAGCTACAACTTTTCCGCCAAGTTGTTGGTACAGTTTAGCTGCATGTTGAGCTACATTACCAAAGCCTTGTAGGCTGGCAGTTGTTTTAGTAATATCTATATCCAATGCTTTTAGGGCTTCTCTTAATACGAAGATAACACCAAATCCCGTTGCTTCAGTTCTTCCAAGGGATCCCCCCATGCCAACAGGCTTTCCTGTTATAAAACCTGGGTATCTTCCCCCATGGATTGTCTCATATTCATCAAGCATCCATAGCATGTGTTTTGCATTAGTCATTACATCCGGTGCAGGAACGTCTTGGACTGGTCCCATATTTTTTGATATCTGTCTTACATATCCGCGACATACTTGCTCTTGCTCCCGCTCTGATAGAATGCGGGGGTCACACACTACCCCACCCTTTCCTCCTCCAAGAGGAATATCTACCACTGCACATTTCCAAGTCATCCATAGGGATAATGCTCTAATTGTATCTACAGTTTCTTCAGGATGAAAACGAATCCCCCCCTTAGCAGGACCTCTTGCATCGTTATGTTGGATTCTATACCCTCTAAATACTTTTACACTTCCATCATCCATTTTTACAGGAATAGAAAAATGGAATTCCTTCATTGGCTGACGAAGAAGTTCACGCATACCTTCATCAAGTCCAATTTTTTCGGCTACACTATTAAACTGTGCTTGAGCATTTTCATATGCATTATATGTCTCTTTACTCATGTTTTCCCTCCTAAATATATGTATTCCAAATTAATCATTAATTCATTGAATTATTATATCACTCCTGATACCAATCGTCAATGCAAGATTCCTATTTTGTGATTTCTATTGTTTGACTATTCTACAAAATCTTTTCCTCTACTATCTCAACGAATTTTTTAGCGGCAGGCGAAAGAGAAACGCTTTTTAAAAAACAAAAACCTATAGCTCTTTTAGGAATCTTCTCTTTAGTATTTACTATATATAATAGTTTATTCTCTAAGTATTCCTGAGAAAATTCTCTAACAACGCAGGATATCCCAAAATTATATCTTGCAAATTCCAATAATAATTCATGGGAACCTAGCTCAATCTCCGGTATTAATTTAATTCCCATTGATGACATATATTTCTCTACATACTGCCTTGAATTAGAGTTGCGTTCTAGAAATATTAGGGGCAAATTGATGACTTCCTCTAGGTGTAAGGGAATAGAACATATATCTTTGTATTTTTCCCCACATACAAAGATATCATGAATATCAATGCATTTTTTTATCTTTAAAGCCGAATCCTTAACAGGCAGATTGCAAAGGGCTATATCAATTTCCCCAGATTTTAACATAGAGCATAATTCAAGAGTGGTGCGGTTTATAATTTTAAGTTTAATATTTGGGGATTGTTTGTGGAATATTGATAGGTACGGCAATAAAAAATGTCTTGAGATGGTATCTCCAACTCCTAATTTCATTTCTCCTGCCATTAAACTTTTGGTTTCAAAAAGTTTTTTTCGCCAACATGGATTAAATTGATTGCTGAGTTTACATGTTCAAATAGGAGCTCTCCTTCATTTGTTAGGGTCACCCCTTTTGATGTCCTTGTAAAAAGACGAATATCTAATTCCTTTTCTAGATTCATAATAGCCTGACTTATGGCAGGCTGGGTCATATACAACCTTTTTGCAGCCCTAGAAAAACTTTGTTGTTTTGCGACTTCACAAAAAATATTATACAAGTCTAATTTTACTGACATATAACTACTCCTTATATCAAATATTAAAGCTATTTATTTTACTTATATCATTAAATTATGTATAATACAAGTATAGATTTTACTCTTATGGGTTAAGGAGAGATGCAAATGGAAAGAATGATAGGAACAGTTGCAATGGGTCTTCGTGCCCCAATCATCAATGAAGGGGAGAATATAGCAAAGATTACTGTAGATACTATATTAAAGGCCTCAAAGACTGAAGGCTTTAGTATACATGATAAGGATATAGTTGCTATTACTGAATCTGTTGTTGCCCGTGCACAGGGCAATTATGCTAGTATCGATGCTATTGCAAAGGATATAACGGATAAATTTGGTGATGATACTATTGGAATCATTTTCCCAATCTTAAGCCGCAATCGTTTTGCTGTTTGCCTTAGAGGAATTGCAAAAGGGGCCAAAAAAATCATATTAATGCTTAGCTATCCTTCAGATGAAGTTGGAAATCATTTAGTTGATATTGATCTTCTTGACGAAAAAGGGGTAAATCCTTGGACCGATGTATTGACTGAAGAACAGTTTAGAGATTACTTTGGATATATTAAACACACTTTTACTGGTATCGATTATATTGATTATTATAAATCTTTAGTTGAGGAATATGGCATTGAATGTGAGGTTATATTTTCCAATAATCCCAAGACTATTTTAAAATACACAAAAAGTGTTCTTGTATGTGATGTCCATACAAGACTTAGAACAAAAAGGATTCTAAAGGCAAATGGGGTAGATAGAATATATGGGCTTGATGATATATTATCCACACCCATCGATGGTAATGGTTATAATGAGGAATATGGGCTTTTAGGCTCCAACAAAGCAACAGAAGAAACCGTTAAACTTTTCCCCCGTAACTGTCAACCCATAGTGGACGAAATTCAAGGCTCTATTAAAGAACTTACCGGAAAGACAATTGAAGTAATGGTATATGGGGATGGGGCATTCAAAGATCCTGTAGGCAAGATTTGGGAGCTGGCGGACCCAGTAGTTTCACCGGGGTATACTAAAGGACTTGAGGGGACTCCCAACGAAATCAAGTTAAAATATCTTGCAGATAATAATTTCTCCGACCTGAAGGGCGAGGAGCTTAAAAAAGCAATTTCTGAATACATTAAAAATAAAGGGGAAGATCTTGTAGGTTCTATGGAATCCCAAGGAACCACTCCAAGGAGACTTACCGATTTAATAGGCTCCCTTAGCGATTTAACCTCTGGAAGTGGAGATAAGGGAACGCCTATTGTATATATTCAAGGATATTTTGATAATTATGCAAAATAAATAAATTTGGGTAGGCATAAAACCTGCCCTTACATATATGCAGTCCCCTTAAGGCTAGACATCGGGAATCTGCCACTCTATTTCAGTTTCTCCCATTTTCCTTAGAAAGTTATTTGTCTTCGAAAAATGTTTGCATCCAAAGAACCCCTTACTGGCAGAAAGGGGACTTGGATGGACTGAGGTCAATATTAAATGTTTAGGATTTGTTATGTAGGTAATCTTTTCTTTTGCATTGTTTCCCCATAATAGAAATACTATAGGGGATTCTTTTTTATTTAGAAGTTGCATAATAACATCAGTAAATTGCTCCCAGCCTTTATTTCTATGGGAATTTGCTTTATTTGCTATTACGGTTAAACTCGTGTTAAGAAGCAAAACCCCCTGCTTTGCCCAAGGGACTAGGTATCCATTATTAGGTATGTAACAGCCTAAATCATTTTGCAATTCTTTATATATATTTTTTAGGGATGGTGGAATCTTGACTTCTTTTTGTACAGAAAAAGCCAATCCATGGGACTGATTTTCCCCATGATAGGGGTCTTGTCCTAATATTACGACCTTAGTATCTTTATAAGATGTTAACTTTAAGGCTTCAAATATATTATGCATATTAGGATATATAGTCTTTGTTTTGTATTCATTTAAAAGAAATTGTCTAAGCTTCTTATAATATTCCTTTTCGAATTCATTTTTTAAAACTTCATCCCAATCGTTTTCGATATTCACCATTATGAATTTCCCCTTTATTGTAGATTTAATTCTATTCTAATAAGCTTACCTAATACAAGGTTGCCTCAGAATAATTTCTGAGACAACCCCATTATTTTCTAACAACCTTTACTCCATTTCCAATCATGCTGTATATAAACACAATATTCATTAAATCTCCATCATGATTCGCTATATCAAGGTCATAGGTATCTATCCCATAGGTAGGAACAATAACCTGACCATCATAGTTATTATGAATAAAATACGTCTGCATGGATATAGCTGCTTGATAAATACATATATCTGTGCAATCACCTATGATTACAAACTTTTTAATACCCCTATTATATAAATTGATAAACTTTTCTCTAAACTCATCTACAACAAAAGCATTGGTACAGTTTTTACCTATAATGATTTTATCTTCTATATCATCTAACTCTTTAATTATTTTGGCTTCCTCTGTTCCTCTTATGCAGTGAGGTGGATAAGCATCAAATTCTTTCGAATCCTCTAGATGATCTTCATTAACAATAATAATAGGTATATCCTTATTTTTAGAAAAGCTATGGGCAATTCTTGATACCTCGGGAATTAATGCTTCAATTCTTGGGCTGTATAAGGCTCCCTTTTGTGCAAATCCATTATTCATATCCATGAGGATAAGAGCTGCTTCCCCTACTAAAGATTCTACCTCTAATATTTCTAATTTTTCAAAGTCATCTACCATACGCCTTAGGGTTTCTGAGCTTCTCTTAATAAATAACTCTTTGTTAATTCCCTGCATAATATTTCCTCCAAAATTATTCATTAAATTTTTTATTTAATTTTTTATGTTTAAAAGTTTTTGTCTTGTCAACATAATCTGATACGACATGACCATTTCCTATAAGCTTATACTTATAAATTAAAAGTCCATCTAAACCAACTGGTCCTCTTGCGTGAATTTTATTTGTGCTAATTCCTACCTCTGCCCCAAAGCCATATCTAAATCCATCACTAAATCTAGTAGAACAATTTAAAAAAACATTGCCTGAATCTACAAGATTCATAAACATCGAGGCATTTTGTTTGTCCTCTGTTATAATTGTCTCCGTGTGTCCGGAACCATATTGATTAATATGATCAATAGCTTCTTCTATACTGGATATAATTTTGATTGAAAGTTTATAATCTAGATATTCTGTTTTCCAGTCTTCTTCTGAAGCTACACCTACGTCTATAATACTTCTTGTTTTTTTACATCCTACCAGCTCAACTTCCCTTTTATATAGTTCTTCTTTTAGCTTTGGTAGAAACACTTCCGCGATATTTTCGTGAACCAATAAAGTTTCTGTGGCATTACATACGGCAACATACTGTGTCTTAGAGTCAACTACAATATTAAGGGCTTTATTAATATCAGCAAATTGATCCACATAACAATGGCAGATTCCATCTGCATGACCTAAAACGGGAATCCTCGAGTTATCTATAATGTATCTTACAAATTCATTAGATCCCCTTGGAATAATCAAATCTATATGTCTGTCCATCTTAAGCATTTCATTTACGTCATCCCTAGTTTCGAGAAGTTGAATCCAGCCGGGAATAATACCCGCTTCTTTTGTAGCTTCTTTAATAATATCAGTTAAAATCCTGTTGGTATTATTTGCTTCGCTACCTCCTTTAAGGAGAGCTGCATTTCCGCTTTTTAAGCAGAGGGTTGAAATTTGAACCAATGCATCTGGTCTTGATTCAAATATAATGCCAATTACCCCTATAGGACAGCTAATACGATATAACTCAAGTCCATCATCTAGCTGAGTAGCTGCCTGAGTTACATTAACAGGATCCTCAAGTCTGATCAAACTTTCAATCCCTTGTATTACATCTTCAATCTTTGCTTCATCAAATTTCAACCTTTTTAAAAGAGGCAGGGCAAGATTATCCTTTT
>JGI24712J26585_10004583_pt1 | contig 10480 bp, 9 predicted proteins | sample BioPla3DNA2_FD_26585 | JGI IMG/M metagenome (IMG submission 26585)
TCACACTTTACTCCCTTTCCTTGCCACTTGATATATTATGTCATTAACAAGATGAATTCAAGATGATTAAAATTATATTAAAATACTTATTTTGATTTAACTATGTTTTTACCGTAAACCTCCATGCATTCTTCATCACCGTCACATACGTAAGGAATCTTACTCTCAAACTTATCCTTTTCGATTTTTTCAGGAANATTTACCGGATATTCTCCCGTAAAACAGCCCACACAAAATTTGCACTGTGCATTTTTAGCAATTTTCTTAATACCATCAATGCTTAAATATCCTAAGGAATCAACACTAATATGCTGCGCTATTTCCTCTACGCTTTTATGATTAGCAATAAGCTTGTCCTTATCATCTATATCCGTACCAAAATAACATTCACTGATAAAAGGCGGTGAGGAAATCCTCATATGCACCTCAGTAGCACCGGCATTTTTTATAAGCTGAACAATATTGCCGCTTGTAGTACCTCTTACAATACTATCGTCAATAAGCACAACCTTTTTACCTCTAACCACTTCAGCAACTACATTAAGCTTAATTTTTACGGAATTTTCTCTCATTCCTTGTGAAGGCTGAATAAAAGTCCTTCCGACATAACGATTTTTTACAAAACCTATTTCATAAGGAATACCACTTTCCTGAGCAAACCCCAAAGCAGCATCAAGTCCACTATCAGGCACGCCGATAACTACATCAGCATCAACGGGATGCTCCTTAGCTAAAAATTTTCCCGCTCTTATCCTTGCCTCATGCACACTAGAACCTGCAATAACTGAATCCGGTCTAGCAAAATATACAAACTCAAAAACACAAAGGCTAGTATTTTCATAGCTAGAGCAATGCGTATTAATGGATCTTAATCCATTTTTATCAATGACAACAATCTCACCCGGCGCAACATCCCTTAAAAACATTGCACCAATACTATCTAAAGCACAAGTTTCAGATGCAATAACATATCCGCCCTCAGGCAATGTGCCTATGCATAAAGGCCTAAATCCATTAGGATCTCTTGCAGCAATAAGTTTTTGAGGTGACATAACAGCCAAGGAATATGCACCTTTTATTTTGTACATTGCTCTTTCTACTGCTTCNTCAATTGACTTGCTCTTCAGCCTTTGCTCAGTAATAGCGTATGAAATAACCTCCGTATCATTTGTCGTATGGAATATNCCTCCATTCATTTCAAATTCCAGTCTTAGCTCATTAGCATTAATTAAATTNCCATTATGAGCAATAGCCATAGGTCCTTTAATATGGCGAACAAGCAAGGGCTGAGAATTAGCCTTGCTGCTGTTTCCCGTTGTAGAATATCTCACATGGCCTAGTGAAATCCTTCCCTTACCAAGCCTTTGCAAAACTTCACTATTAAAGACTTCATTAACAAGTCCAACATCACGATAATCACTGAAAACTCCATCATCATTTACTACAATGCCGCAGTTTTCCTGTCCTCGATGCTGAAGTGCATATAAAGCAAAATAAGTGGAAGTGGCTATATCTGTCTTTTTGTTTGTATAAATTCCAAAAACACCACATTCTTCATGAAGAGAATTAAACATACTATTCCTTTTCAATAAATTGTTTTTATTGTTTTTCCCAATTATTTCAAAAATATTAGATATTATTCACCAATCAGACGTCTTAAAATTTCCTTGTAGGCATCTTCTTCTCCGCCCATATCTCTACGGAAACGATCCTTATCTAGCTTTTCACCGGTTTTACTATCCCAAAATCTACAAGTATCAGGTGAAATTTCATCAGCTAAAATAATTTTTCCGTCACTTGTCTTACCATATTCAAGCTTAAAGTCAATTAGCTCAATACCCAAATCCTTTAAATAAGCAGTGAGAATTTCATTTACCTTAAATGAATACTCAGCAATGAGGTCAAGCTCTTCCTTTGTAGCAATATCAAGAGCAAAAATATGATAATCATTAATCATAGGGTCACCCAAAGCATCATCCTTATAGCAGTATTCAAGAACAGTCTTATTAAGCTTTGTTCCCTCTGGCAAGCCAAGTCTTTTTGATAAAGAACCCGCCGCAATATTTCTGACGATAACCTCCAAAGGAATAATCGAAACCTTTTTTACAATGGTTTCACGATCGGATATTTCCTCTACCAAATGAGTGGGAACACCCTGCTTTTCAAGTAATTTCATTAGATGATTTGTTACACGATTGTTAATAATGCCCTTNTCATGAATAGTACCTTTTTTAGCACCATTTCCTGCCGTTGCATCGTCCTTATAATCTACAATGAACTTTTCAGGGTCATCTGTTTTAAAAACTTTTTTTGCTTTTCCTTCATACACTTGTTCAAGCTTTCTCATGTAAAACGTCCTTTCTACTATAACATTTCTTGTAATTTATTATCTGCATCCACTGCATTTTGAGTCTGTTTTTTTCTGAAATCCAATAGCTTATTGTACAGCTTTTCATCTTCCAATGCCAGAATTTGAACAGCTAAATGTGCGGCATTTTCAGCGCCATTAATAGCAACTGTTGCAACAGGAATTCCTGCGGGCATCTGCACAGTGGCTAACAGAGCATCCATGCCATCTAAAGCACTGGATTTTATAGGAATACCTATCACAGGCAAAGGGGTATTTGCAGCAATAGCACCTGCTAGATGTGCTGCTTTTCCAGCAGCTGCAATTATCGCACCAAATCCATTGGATTTTGCATTTTTCGCAAAATCAGCTGCTTTTTCGGGTGTCCTATGAGCCGATATAACATGAGCCTCATACTCAACCCCAAAGTCTTTTAAAACAGAAAAGGCTTTTTTCACTACGTCAAAGTCACTTATACTGCCCATAACTATGCCAATCTTTTTCATTAACAAACTCCTTACCTTTAGTTTTTAAAAATAAAAAATAGCTGCAAATACAGCTATTACATAATTAGACATACAATAAATTTATCGCCAGTAATACAAGAACTGCCGATTTTTCTACTTAAATTTTTAAAATCGAAAAAAAGCATAATCCCACTCTTTTAAATTATTATAATAATATTTTACACGAATTTGAAACATATATCAAGTGTTTTAAAGAAATTTTATATCATTCTAACCAATGAATAAATTTCACAATGATAAAAAAGAATTTTTGGTACAAATCACTAAATAAAAAGAAAAAGCACTCCAAAAGGAAATGCTTTTTCTTATAAAAGGATATATAACAAATGAAAAAATCTATTTTAAAAATCCTCTGCTATTCTTTTACACCGCCAAGTGCAACACCTGCAATAATAAACTTTGATAAAGAAAAATATACAATCATTACAGGCAAAATAGCAAGCGTAATCATCATATAAACCTCGCCAACATCTAATGAAGCCCAATCCTTAGACCTTAAGTTTGCTATCAAAATCGGCACAGTCTTTTTATCCTTTGTCTGAATAATCAATGAGGGCAGGAAGTAGTTATTCCATGCACCAACAAATGTAAAGATAGCTTGCACTGCCAAAGCAGGCTTCATAATAGGCATTACTATTTGATTAAAGGTTCTAAATTCGCCTGAGCCATCTATCCTTGCCGCCTCAATTATTTCCAAGGGCAGCGAGCTGTCCATATATTGCTTCATAAAAAAGAATACAACCGGCGAAGCAATAGCAGGAATTATCAAAGGATAAAATGTATTTCTCATACCCATTTTATTGACTAGATCTACAAAGCCAAGTGCAGAAACCTGTGTAGGCACAGTCATAATAAGTAATATAAAGTTAAACATAAACTTCTTGCCCTTAAAATTGTACACATGTATTGCATATGCTGTCATCGCTGAGAAATAAATCGCTAAAACAGATGTAAATCCAGAAACTATAAGGCTATTAAGCAATCCTGTGCCAATAGGAAACTGATCCTCGGATAATACCTTTTTAAAATTACTTATAAAGTTGCTTCCGGGTAAAAAATCAAATCCCTGCTGAATCTGATAATGTGAACGTGTAGAATTTATTATCAGCATAAAGAAAAAGAACAAGCACAGCAGTGAAAAAAATATTAATACAATATAGCTGACAGCACGCCATAGCTTTAATGACATACTTTCCTTTACTAAATGTCCTTTCATCACTACACCTTCTTCCTTAAGCTGCTCGATGCACTGTTTCTACTGAAAAAGTAATAAACAATCAAGCTAAATACAGAGCATATTACAAACATAAATACAGAAATAGCACCAGCCACACCATAATTTCTTGAAGTAAGATTTAAGTTTAGATACATTATTACAGTCATAGCTGAGTTATTAGGCGAACCCTTACCATTAGTAAGAATCTGTGGCACATCAAACATTTGCAATCCGCCAATAAGTGAAGTAATAAGCACATAAATCAAGACCGGCTTAATTAAAGGGAGTGTAATTTTAAAGAAAATCTGCAGCTGCGATGCACCATCAATTTCAGCTGCCTCAATCAAGGAATAATTTAATCCCATCATAGCCGCCATTAGCAAAATTGTAGTATTTCCAAACCACATCATAAAGTTCATCAAAGCGACAACTCCCCAAGTGCCACCAACCGTATCCAAAGCCCTTATAGGAGAAAATCCCATCATTGTTAAAATGCTATTGATAGGGCCTGTATCCGAATTTGAAAATAGGGAGAACATTAGCATAGCAAAGGCTGATGCCATTATCAAGTTCGGCATATATATAATCGATTTAAAAATACCTGTTCTTTTCAAGTTTAATCGGTTATTTGTAAACCAATACGCAAATAATAAAGAAATAATTATCTGTGGTATAAAGCCAAGTATCCACATAATAACAGTATTTTTCAGATACACTAATATTTTAGAATTAGTAAATAATGTTTTATAATTCTCTAGTCCCACAAAATTAGGTCCTACAAAAGTATCACTAACCTGTGGCTTAAAATATTCAAAAAAGCTATAATAAAACGTTGTAAATAATGGGTATAATTGAAAAACGATAAATGCAACTACAAAAGGTATAAGAAAAATATATCCCCACTTCGCATAGCTGACCATTTTCGACTTTCTTTTAGCTTTGCCAAAAGCCATTTCCTATCCACCTTCCATTAATATAAGCTCATAGGCTCATTTCAAAACGATTCCTAATTCGCTTTGTTTAATAAGCTCACTTTATAAAAGCAAGTCTTATTTAAAACAAGCAACGGATAATATCTATCCGCTGCTTGCAGTAATAATTATGAATTAAGCGGGTTTTTTAAGGTCTGGATACTTAGCCAAAGCCTTTTCATAGAAGTTTTCAAGTGCCTTTTCATAAGTATCTACATCTTTATTATCTGGATTGAAATAATCCTTCATAGCACCTTGGAAGCTCTCGTTCAAGCCTTGGTCATAAGCTGTTGTCTTATCCATCTTAATGTTCTTAGCAACCTCAGCAAATAACTTAAGATGATTTTGTCCGCCTAGAAATGCTGATTGGAAATCNGAGTTAGCTAGCTCTTCCATAGCAGCTACATTGTTAGTAAAGTCCTGAGTTCCTTCAGTAATCTTCTTCGCTGTTTCGCCATCACATGTAAGTCTCTTCATAAGCTTAGCGATAACTTCCTTGTTATCTGTCTGGGAATACGCACAGATCCATGTACCACCCCAGAAGTAGCTCTGTGGTCCGTATGTAACAGCCCATTCGCCATACAATCCATTACCCTTTTCTAATTTTCCTCCATCCTCTTCAGCTGTCGCCAAGGAGTTTCCAAGAAGTGTAAAGTCAATTCCCCATGTTGAGTAGAAGAAGCCAAAGGTCTTGCCTTCAGGGCTCTGTTCCTTTGCCCACTCATCAGACCATAGAGAAGCCTTATTGTTATAGCCCTTGTCTGTGTAAGTCTTAGTCTGATCTACCCACTGCTTAATAGCATCGTCAATAACGATTGTGTTAGAATCATCTACCCATTTACTAGAAACATTGTTAGAAAAGGTTCTGTAAGAATCATCATAACCAGCTAGCATAAAATAGCCCTTATCCTTCATCTTAGCAGCAGTTTCATCAAACTTTGTCCAGTCTGAAATAACTTCCTGAACCTTATCAGGCTCATCAGTGCCAAGGACTTCCTTAGCTATATCACGTCTATAAGCAAACAATCCGGGAGTAGCCTGCCATGAAACGCCCTTGATTTTACCATCTGTGCTTGTCATTACTTCCTTGGTGTACTCATACATTTGCGACATATCATCATCAGTAAGTCCTAAGTCCTTAACATCAGCCGATACGCCTCTGTTTACATACTTAAGTGCATAGTCAGCCTCAACCAAGAAAATATCAATTTTCTCATCAGCGTCTATGTATTCTTGATTCATCAAGTCGCCATCAAGCTTGTTTTGATAAGCATTTTCAGCATTAGGTGTGATAATCTAGTTTACCGTTCCGCCATTGCTTTCAAATTCGTCAATAATATCTTGTGCATAGCCCTCAACTCTTTGTTGAAATTCATTATTCCAGCAGTAAATATTAAGAACTTTTCCTTCTTCAGCGGTGTTGTTAGTATCATCTTTACTACCATCACTCTTTGTACTATTACCAGTGCCGCTACTTGAATCTCCAGGTTTACAAGCTGTGAGTGCAGTCACAGACATTAAACCTGCAAGAATAGCTGCTAATAGCCTTTTAGATTTAGCCATATTCTTCCTCCTCAAATTAACTAAAGTTTTAATATATGTCACTAATGTTATAGTAACCCAAAATTATTTAGTGAAAATGTACAATGGAACAATGTAAATTATTTATCATTGTCCATATACTGATTGAACAATAATTTTCACTATATGATGCTAAAAATAAGCATTTAACACAAATGAAAAATAAAATATGTAATATATAGCAATTACATCTAGGCTCTGTTCCTAAATTTGATACTTCCCACGCCCTAACTGTACAATAATTTTCCCAAAGTGTCAAGTACCTGTTGATGCATTTCGTCACATTGCACATATGAAATTAAATGTAAACCGATACATATGAAAAAATAAACAATCAAGATATTACAAATTGATTACAGAACTTTTCAGCTGTAACTATTAAGAAACCTTTATGTAATTATTTTCAATATGGTTTAATAAAAATTAGGATAACAAAAAAATAGTCAAGCCTTTAAAAGCTTAACTATTTCTATGCGTAATTATAAAATTTTAGAATTATTGATTATTAGCTCAAATTTAATATTCAACGCTTGTGCCGCTCGTCTGCATAAAATCATTCTACTCAAGAAAATCTCGAAATACTCCATTACAGGACTTATCCTTAAATCAATTGTCAAGTCCAGAACAAGCACTGAATTATCGTTAGTAAAATAAATTGATGATTTTTCAACAGCATAATTGACTCTGTCGTGTATATCCTTGGCTAAAAAGCTATTGTCAAAATCCTTTCCATTTACCGCTCGTACTCTTGAGCGTCTAACATCTGTTTTATCAGCTAATATTACAGCGGCAGCAATGGGATTCACAGGTGTAGCAGTATGCTCATCATGATTTCCAATAGCAGAAATTATTAAAGCAATTTCCTCAGCCGGCATACCCATTTTATCCAAAAGTCGAAATGCCATTATTGCACCGCTTTGAGCATGATCAACTCTGTTTATAACATTGCCTATATCATGCATATAAGCTGCTATTTGTGCAAGCTCGCAAATTCTTTCAGGATAACCTAAGGTACTAAGAATATAGTACGCAGATTCTGCTGCCTTTTCAACATGAGCATTTGAATGTTCGGTATACCCGATTGAACTAAGTGCAGCATCAGCGTGATTTATATAGGTCTGTATGTCTTTATTTTGCTTTATATACCTATAAGTTACGTTACTCACAATTAATTCCTCCTATATACTATTATAATATAGATGTAAACGTATTCATTGAATTAAATACTATTTTTTATCATATTCATCTAAGAAATGGTGTGTTGCTCCATCCTTTTGATATGAAATTATAGTATTCAAATTTATATTTTCAACACTTCTAAAGATATTTTTATCTATAAGAGGTGATTTTTTTCGCAACTTTTTAAGCAAAATTTTAATTTCCCGACGCTTTGAGCCGCCCTCTTCATCATCATCTGAAATAAAACAATTCTCAGTAAATCTGCAAGCACATTGAATAAACTCAAGGCTATTATAATTTTTCCACGAAAGAATATCAGCCTCTCTCACCATATACATGGGTCGAATAAGCTCCATTCCCTCAAAATTTGTGCTGTGAATTTTAGGCATCATAGTCTGAACCTGCCCGCCGTAAAACATACCCATTAATATTGTTTCGATAACATCATCAAAGTGATGCCCAAGTGCAATTTTATTACACCCAAGATCCTGTGCCTGCTTGTATAAATGTCCACGTCTCATTCTCGCACAAAGATAGCAAGGATTTTTTTCTATATCGAAAACCACATCAAAAATATCCGTTTCAAATATTTTTATAGGAATATTTAATATTTCTGCATTTTCCTCGATTTTTTGACGATTAATCGTATTGTAACCAGGGTCCATAACCATAAATTCAAGCTCAAAATTATACTTCCCATGCCTTTTAAGCTCTTGAAGGCACTTTGCCATAAGCATAGAATCCTTTCCGCCGGAAATGCAAACAGCAATTTTATCCCCCTCATTCACAAGCTTATATTCCTTTACGCCCTCAACAAATTTACACCATATATTTTTATGATATTTTTTTATAATACTTCTTTCAATTTCTCTATATCTTTCCATAAGAATACCTTTCTTAATTTCTATACAATTTAAGTATAAATATTTTTTTAAGTTTTGTCAATGGCAGAGCAAAATTTGTTTAAATTAATATTATTTACGCCCTTTAAGTTTAACATTTTATGAATTTATCAGCAAATAATATATAACAAATCATATGCATCTATTACAATATATTGTATCACACTTCGTCAAAAATTACAGTTTTTTTATATGATTATACAAAAAAATATAGCAAACTTCTGAAATTTTGAATTACCCCTTTACTTTATTAAAGCATTAGTGTATTATCATAGTATCATATTATTAAACTAAACAATTCAAACAACTTGGAGGAATAATTTAATGAAGAAAATACTTACAGCTTTTTTATCAGCTTTAATGATAATTACTACCGCTACTGCTTGCTCCTCTGACAATAATTCTTCGGGAAGTGATGATTCCCTGCAAAAGGTCAAGGATAGCGGAAAATTAGTACTTGGCTTAGACAGTGGCTTCCCCCCTATGGGTTTTCAAGATGAAAACGGTGAAATAATTGGATTCGACATTGATTTAGCCAAGGAAGTTACTAAAAGAATGGGTGTTGAGCTTGAGCTAAAGCCTATTGTGTGGTCAACTAATATTTCTCAACTTAACAGCGGAAATATTGATTGCGTATGGAATGGTATGTCCATAAATGATGAGCGTCGTGAAAAAATGCTTTTATCCGAGCCGTATATGAAGAATAGAATGGTTTTAGTCGTAACTAACTCATCAGGAATAAACAGCTCAGCTGAGCTTAAAGACAAGGTTATTGGTGTACAAAATGGTTCTACTGCACACGGAATTCTTGAAGAAAGCACTTTTAATGATGATGCAAAGAGCATAACAGGGTTTGAAGATAATCTTAAGGGCTTTATGACTCTTGAAGCCGGTGGAATTGACAGCTTGTTTATAGATGAGGTTTTCGCTGAATACTATATAACAAGCAATAATAAGGATTTTAAAATTCTTTCCGATGGTGCTTTAGCTGACGAGGAATATGCTATTGGCTTTAGAAAAGGCGATACTTCTCTACGTGATGAGGTGCAAAAAATTCTATCCGAAATAAAGGCAGATGGTACAGCAGAGGAAATTTCTAAAAAATGGTTCGGTGAAGATATTACAACTATTCCATAATAGAAATAAAACTATTTAAAACAAAATAGACAAAATAAATAAAACCGTGAAGTTTGACTTGATTTTCTTCACGGTTTGTTTTATAATATTAATGTGATATTGTTCTACTATAATAATTTGATAACTAAGTAGCATAGTATTGCTTTAATTAATTAAAATAATATATGATGAGAAGTGTTTATGACTGGTGAAGATTTATTAAAAATTTCTAAATTATTGTTAGAAGGCTTAGGCACGACACTTAGCCTTTTTTCACTTACTTTAATTTTATCCATACCACTTGCTATAATTATTGCAATTGGTAAATTATCGAAAATTAAAATACTTAGAGCTGTACTGAATTTCTACATATCAGTGATGAGGGGCACTCCCCTTATGTTACAGCTTATCTTTATTTATTTCGGGCCTTACTTTTTATTTGAAATTAAAACTCCAAAAGCATTTAATGCTGCACTAGTTGCCTTTGTTTTAAACTATGCCGCATATTTTGCAGAAATTTTTCGTGGAGGAATAGAATCCATTCCAATAGGGCAACATGAGGCTGCCGCATCTCTTGGCTACACAAAAAATCAAACTTTTTTCAGAATTATTCTGCCTCAGGTTATTAAAAGAATTTTACC
>JGI24712J26585_10004584_pt1 | contig 10478 bp, 11 predicted proteins | sample BioPla3DNA2_FD_26585 | JGI IMG/M metagenome (IMG submission 26585)
CATCCAGACCACCGTATTTGTCTCTTGGGCCAATTCCAAAGTTGCAAGCCTGAAATAAAAAGCAGGCGCATATTTACCTGCTGTGAAATAGTCCGGGATCTTATCTCTGCCTATCAACACCGCAGCTGGCTCCCACTCCTTGATAAATTCGTTCATGGCCATGATTGGATCCGGGTCTATGGTTTCTTGGCAGGGAAAAGCCAGCACGTCAAAAAGAATAGTTATGCCGTTTACATGGGATCCTTTTATCGTGTTGGCGCTTAATTCGAAGCTGTCGGACCTTACCCATGCCAGGCAATACGGAGGCTGTTCAGCCGGCTGCATGAATACGTCGCATAATGCGGCGCGAACTTCTGGCTCTATGTCTTCCGGAGGATCTCCTGCTTCGTTGCACCATATGTTAAGCGTCATTAAGCCGGAACTCTGCCTTTCCGGGTTAGCCTGCATATCTACAACAAAATCAATACGCGGGTACTGCTTTTTGCCTTTCCAGCCTTCGTTCTGGTCTCCGGGAGCTGCTTGGTAGAAAATCGCCGGCAGGTTATCGAACTTGGCCAGCTTGTCCGTTAGATCCTCGCTGGCTAATAATCGATTATAGATCAAATCTTCCAGTGTCATTGCTCTTCGCCTGCCGTGCCTTCAGTATTGATNATCTCCATGTCGGTGGTCCATCGGACTGTCCATTTACCGGTCTCGACCTCTGAAGTAAGTATCGTGAAGTAATTCGTGACGTTCCCCAGTCCTGGCAAAAATAAAACGGTCAGCTTATTATCGCTCACCGCTGTTACAATCCCATTTCTGGGCTCATCCCATGTTACATGCTTCGCTCTGATTAAATCTCCTTTGTGCACGCTGGCTTTATCAAACACTTTATTGATGGTGTCTGTAATTAACGGCATGGCTTCCCTCCTTCCCTGGTTTATTTAAGATATGGCTCGCTGTAGATCTGTTTAATCTTTGGCTTTGCTGCCTCGATGATCGGTTCCTCAAATGGACGCGGCTTTATGGTCAGATGATAGCTTATTGTTTTTGTGCCGCCTTGCTTCAGTTTCTTTTGCTTCTGAACCTGGCCGTCGTACCCCTCTTCAAGGATCGGTGCATATTTTACGTCTGTGATAATCGCAGGCCTTACCGTTAGGCCGCTGCCTGCTGTTTCGGATCCTGTCCTTGGTTTCCAGCTCAAGCGCAGGTTTCCACTTCGTACTGCTGGCGGTTCCCCTGGTGCTGAAGCTGTGTAAGTGCTTCTTGAAAAAGGCCTTTTATAAACGCGACCAGACCTTTGGCCACGCAGGACATTAAGCGCTGCATTTCGGAGCTCATTGGCGGCCCTGAATGCTCTGGATTTCGCTTCGTGGTTTATCTGGTCCACGATTTTGTCTATTTCCGGCTTAATCTTGATATTCATGGCCATCGAAGCGTTCCTCCACATAGTAAATTGTCCAAAGTCCCAAGGCGCCCGGTTCGTCTACTCCCTGGATGAAGAATATTCTATCTCCAAAGATCAGACGATCTTCCGGAGCAGCCTTGGGTTTTCCTTTTTGGACTATAGTGTGACTTATGGGGTGTTGGAGCTGCCGCCATCGCTCCTTCTCCTGGGGTTTTGCCTCGGCCAGGACGCCTCTTAATGTCTCGCCGTCGTCGCTGTATCCACTCTTCGCTCTACCGCGTGAGCTTATGGACCTGCCTTTCTTTTCTACGGTAAAGTCCTTATAAAGGTTTCCTGGCCTAAGATACATTCTCCCCACCTTCCTTCCGTCCTGTTGATGGATTGTCCATCATTCCCTTGTAGAAGTATGGGGTACCGCTTATCGCGGCCGGATTTGCGCTCGGCACAGAATAGTTTAATTCGGCCTTAAGCTCCTTGTACATCTCTCGCCATACTTCTACGCGGGCTTGTAAGCCCAGGGAAAGAGGGCCGACGTCGGTGTCTACCTCATATGAAAAACGCCGGCATATGCTTTCAACGAGCGCCAGCTTGGCTTTTTTCCATTTGTTCGGGTACATCTCTAAAACAGCATTGATTTCCTCGTCGGTAAGCGCTGCTGTTTCAGGTCCTCCTTCTACCATGGTGTCGCCAAGCTCAAAGCGCATCCTGTCTTTGCCTTTCCCCACTATCTTTGTTGGGTCATAGGTGTAGCTTCTATCTGCCATTATTCATCACCCTGACCTTTATCCTCCTCGGTACTGCCCTGCTCTTCCTCTCCGCCGGTCTCCATTTCGGCTACCCTTTCCAGTATTGCTGTCTTGACCGTTTTTCTGTAGTCAAGCGCATCAATCAGTATAAGGATTTCCTCTTTGTTGATTGTGCCCACTTCTTTGGCAGCCTCCTCTGCATTAAGCTGCAGGGTAGCTACGGCTTTTATTATGTCCTCTGGCTTCATTTCCAGCTCAATTAGGCCGCCTTTTGCAGTGATAGGTATAATAATACCCCTTTGCTCTTTTTCGTCGTTTCTGGGCGATTCTGGGGCTTGCCCGGCGGTATTTTGTAGCTCGGCTACCTGTGTTCTTAAAAATTTGTTTTCCTCCAGTAGCGAGTCAACGTTTATGGCCGGAACTATAAGCCCTTGTTTGATTAAGACCTTTTCGCGGCTTGGAAGAACGGCTTCAGCAGGAATAGCGTCGCCTTCGGAATAGGCGACGCCTCCAAGTACACACGCTTTTTTGCAAATGTAACCGTAACTGTTACCGCTCATCTGTGCCCCTCCTTCTCTTATACGCACTGGTCGAAGTAGATTGCCAAGTCGTCACATGTTTTCTTCATGTCAGTAGCCATTAAGCCTTCGATGAATTCCGCATGTGTGCCTTTTTCTCCTTCGTATTGATCCAGAGCGATGTACTGGCCATTTCCGAGCATATCCCATGTAAAGATATAGCCGGCGCTTGGCTCGTCAATTGAAGGATTGTCAGTTGCATAGCAGAGAAGTGCGCCGTCAGTTGCGCATACAAACTGCATGTCTTCCTGACCGATGCCGCCTGCGTTGTAGGTGCTTTCGAGAACCCTTACTTCCTCTATCTGAAGGATTGCAGCCAACGCTTGAGGTGTAACAATTGCAGGGTTGGCAGTGCTGCCGGTATATTTTACCCTTTCTACGATGTCAGGGTGGTTCTTTAATGCGTTGTATGCGTCAACGCCAAGAGCCAGCCTGTTTGGCTTTCTACGGCCGTTTTGCTTAANTTCTTTGATTCTGGCATCAAAGAAGTTTACAGGGTCGAAGTTGGCATCANTNAANTTCANGAACTGGCTTNNNGNNGGGANTAGCTGNTACNCCNGTCCATACNTTNTGCCATGCTGCAGCATTGAAAAAGTTCTGCGCAAATATAAGATCCAGGTGGAGCTTCAGCTGCTCTGTAACAAATCTTACTTTTGCTCTTCTCGGATCTGCTACGCCTGGTGCCTTTGCTCTTTGGTAATTCAAAGCGTCGATCTGGTCGATGCCCACGATTACCTGGTCCACTTCACACTTATATGTGTTGTCTGTCTGTCCCATCAGTGCAGGCTGAACCTTTCCGAATGCAGGTTTCCTCTGCACGTTGTCTCTCGCAAGGTCAGCCTTGCTGAATGTGTAGTAATAGCTGGAGCTTAGGCCTACAGGGCAAATTGGGAATATAGCGGGTGCTACAAAGTCTCCCTCCTCTTGGAAGTAGGCCATGCTCATGTTGGTCAGGTAGTTATTTGGCTTCCAGCCTTTTGCTATCTGTACCTGAAGGTTGGATATACTTGTTCCTTTCATAGTCTGTTATCTCCTTTCGTCTCTTTATTAGACTTCTTCAGCGACGTTTACCCATTTGCCGCTTGTTTCGTCATATTTTAGCGAGTCTCCGTCGCCTTCCGGTTCTGTAATTTCTACATCGGAAAGGTCTTCAAGCGCGAGCGCCTTGTTGACATACTTCTCGGCTGTAGCGTCATAAACTATGGCGTCTCCATCCTGAATGTCTGTAATGTCCACATCAGTAAGCCCGGCTAATGTAAGCGGTGCGACTTCTCCGTCAGCCTTATACCCGGCTTTAATCACCTGGGCCTTGATTACTGCGCCTTCTGCAGCTGCACTTTCCAATGCAATTGCAAGAATGAACGCGCCTTCTGTTGCAGTAACAGCTTTTCCTGAAGCGTCAGGTGTGAGCTCTGCACCTGCTGATACGGCGTCCCCGGTAACCCAGAGGCCTATATCCTTAATCTGGACGGTTACGTCCTCACCAACATCTACATGCTCAGGTGTTGATGCAATAAGCAGACCGAGTGCATTTTCGCCCGCTCCTGCAGGAACGATGTTTCCTGCTTCATCGAATTTCACAGCCAGAAATGCCGCATTTACCAATGGTATTCCTGCTTTTCCGACAATGGTCGGGGTATCATTAATTCCTGTGCTAATAAACATGCTTACTCCTCCTTATCTTTTATTCTCGTACTCATGTACGAGTTCAGGGTGCATTTCACATGCCTTGTCGATCGCTTGAGATCTCGTTAAATTAGGCATGGACTTTTGGATCTCGTCGGCGTGCTTTTCAATGGCTGTCCATGCGTCAACATCGCCATTGCTGCCTTTTTTGCCTATCTCGGTGAAGATCCCGGACTTTTCTACAGCTTCTACGCTGGCGTCAAGTACAGCAATCATCTGTTCATAGGCATTGCCGCCGGCTTTCTTCAGGCTCTTAAAGAGAGGTATAAGCTCCTCGGTCTTCTTGCCGATGATCTCATATTTCTTTGCTACCTCGGCCAGCTCTCTTTCCTCGGCCTGGTCTGCTGCCTTGCGAAGTCTTTCGAGTTCTGCCTTTACTACAGGATGAAGTCCTTTGTAGATGTCCTCTTCTTCTCCGGTGTTTTGGTTATCCCCAGCCTGTCCTTCGCTCTTGTTTACATCAGTTGCAGCAGGTACGGGATTTGGTTCATTTGCAGGCTCGTCCGGAATGCCGGCTTTCTTCTCGATTGCTTCGAGCGCTGCAAGCTCTTCAGGTGTCAGTTTGCTCTTATCGATTTTCATGTCCTCCATGTCTCCTTTCGATTTTTTTTGATTTGGTTTTTTACATCCATCCTCCACGGATGTGCCTTCCGGATCTGTATCCGGATCTTCCCCTTTGGCTATGATAGCCTCCAGCTTTTCCTTGGCTGCCTTGGCCATTTCAAGCCTTACGGGTGTGATGGGCTGCTCATTCTTGGCGATTTTGTTTGTGGTCTTTCCCTGCGCCCAGGTTGGGATAAGCTCTTTCACAGCCTCCGCGAACTCATTCAGGCTTTGTTCCATGAGCTCCGGTTTATCCTCTTCCGGCACATCGTCGTCACAGATGATTGAACACAGACTTTCCTCCAAGGCGTAGCAAACGTCCCATATTTCACTTGTTACTCTCCTGCGCTTCTGTTCGTCCATCTTTTCTCCNAATGTGGCNGCTTCATAGCCTTTGGCTATCTCGTCGATCGCTTCGCCTATGTGCTCGTCTTCAGCTATGCCCAGAGCCTTTGCGATCGCAGAGAAAAACTTCTTGACGGGGCTATCGCTTTTTTCACCTCCTTTCGCTGNAGATGGTTCGGATTTTGCTCCCGGAGCTCCGTCCTTGCTCTTAAACAGCAGGATATTTGCTTCGGGGTTTGCTCCGGCCTCTACAAAGTCTACTTTGGTGATTTTAAGGTCTTTCAGTTTTGATGCCATTTCTGCTTCTCTCCTCCTTTCCCGGCTAATTTATATAAAACAAAAAACGACGATTTCTCGCCGTCTCTTGATTTACCGATATTCTGTTACTTCTCTTCGGTGACTTCCTCCCGGATGGCCTCTCCCTCAATGCTAAACATCGGGTAGGTGCCGTCCTTTACCTTGTCCCATACATCCGGATCTAACACCTTGAAGCCTATCCACCAGCCTTCGGGTAGTGTCCCTTCTGGAATGTTTAGGAGGCTCATTTTTTCCTTGGTGAACACCATACTCTCAATGAGTATAGCTACTCCTCCGCGCTCGTGCTGCTCTCCGCCTTCTCGGTAAAGCTCTACGAATGTGTACGCGGCCTGTTCCAGCTCTTCAGGGTCTATCATGTCTTCGTGGTAGTCTTCTATCTGTTGGCCGCCGGCTGTAACCGCCACATTGGCCCATCCAAAGGCCAGCATTTTGTCGTCGTCTGATTTTTGGATCTTAAAGCGACCTTTCACCACTCCTGGAGTTGATTTTGCCGGTTTGGCCGGCTTTGTTTGGTCTTTCTTTATGCTCACCAGGTCGCTGAACTTGGCCATATTATCTACCTCCTTTCAAAGCAAAAGACGAGGTCCTTTTCCTCGCCTTAAATCTTGAACTCCCTCCGATACCATTGGTGGAGGTCCTCTGTGGTTTTTAGCTTGGCCGCCAGCGTCTGTCCGCCTTCGACCAGCTTGTAATATTTGCGCTTAAACTCTCCAATTCCCAGCACCTTGAACTGCCATTCTCCTTGGGTTATCCCCGTTGATGTGAATGTAAAACCATTATCGGTCTCCTGGGTTACCTTTCCTGGCAGCTCGTGTCCTCTATTGGTATCAAAGAACCGGAGGGCCTCTTTGTGAATGTGAACATCGAGCGCGATCCCGGTGAAATCTCTTCCTCCCGGTGGTTTGAAAATATAAACAGCTCTTTGGTCCATCATATCGTAGATCCCACCTTTACAAAATCTTCTATCGGTATTCCGTTTACTGCAGTAATATTGGCCTTCTTAAACTTCTCCAGGAGCTCTGCTCGTAGGGAGTTGCTCTGGCACGATATTCCGATGAATGTTTCCTTCGCTATTCCGTTCCTGAACATGATTTCGTTTCCGTATCGGTAGCTCGTAGCCATTCGTTTAATGAATTCCACCGGTGACGGTCTACCAGACAAGGCTGATGGATCCGAACTCCCGTATGAGTCTCCTTCGAATGCGTACCAATCTGTTCTCTCCATAACCTTTGGATCTATGAGAATGCGGTACCTGTTCCCTCGGTAGCAGTCGTCAAACCTTGGGTTGTTTTTATTCTTGACGCCTATCCTGGTGAATACGCTATCGCTGCCGCCGGTCCTGAAGTCTTCCACAGGGCTTGCTCCTGTACGCCTCATTCCAGCTCTGAAACGGTTGTTGTTTGACATCAGGCCTGGGCTTTGAATGATCTTTACGATATCGTCTCCGTCCGGTACTCCTGTCCAGACATATGTCANGCCTTCCTTCTTGTAGGTCTCCAGAATACCCTCTTCGACGTATGTTGAATAGCCGTCGAAGACTTTAACCATCTTCATGTTATTTATACGCTTCGGGTCTATCCCTTCTTGCCTTATTATCATATCCAGTTTAGCTGGTATTTGTTCTGGCGTCAAACCATCTAATTCCTGGATACGGTGTGGGGCGTTTTGCCATATAAGACGGCTCTTTTTAAGGATTTTCTCTGCTTCGGTATCAGGATTCAATAAAAGATCATCAAGCTCCAGCTTCTGCAGCATATTCTTCATGTTCGCGGCGTCTGCAGCTCCGTTGGATGTTACCGGCGTTCTCAATCGGAAAAAACCACGCCATCCGTTATACCTTCTTGTCTGACCATCGATATAAAGTTCGAATGTGGTTTCTCCGTCTGTCACCTTCATGCTGCGGATGGAAGCTCCAAGGTCCGCCTTGGAAGCAAAGAGCTTTTTGGCGTCGTCTGCAAGCTCAAACTCAAGCTCTCCTATGGTTCCTATGGGTTTCATCTTATCCCATGTCTTGGACCAGGTTTCCCTTGTCAGCTTGCCGGTTATTTCGTATACCTCGTATTCCATGCCGCTTGCGTCGTCTAACAAGCGCATCCTCCTGGCCGTTAAATTAAGGCCTTCAACGCTGCCCTTGTCGCTCCTGATTGGAACTCCCAGCCTTTTCTCCGGAATGACCGACATGTCTTTGAATACTTCATCTGCGGACATGATTTCCTTTGCCCTCTGCGGCGCAGGCGTTCTTGCTGCAGCTCTCCTTGCTGCTTCGTTGGCCGCCAGTCTATTTCTTACCTGGGCACTCATTTCCGGTGCTTTTACCGGGTCCGATATCGCTGTTAACAGCTGGGTTTTATTCATGTTGTTGTAGTATGGGATCTGTTTTTGCTTGGCCAGTTGCTTAAGTTCTGCCATGTTCATCTTTTGCAGAGTGTCCGGGCTGTGCGTTATCGCTGTCAGTGGCTGCTTCATGTGTTCTACAGCCTCATCTGCCCAGATGAATGTCTGTTTCTTTCCGGTTCTCTCGGTGAGAAGGTCGCTATAAAACTGACGATATTCTTCTCTTAACCGGTTTTTTCTATCGACGATTATATCCAGCANCTCTTCTGCTTCTTTGCCCTTGCCGTGAAGGGTTTCAGCATAGTTCCTGAATATTTCCCGATATTGTGTGTCCGGGATAGCCTCCATTCTCTTGATGTAGGTCAATGTGTCCTGCAGATCCAGGTCTATTTCTCCCTTTGCAAATCTCCGGAATAATGTATTATAAATCGGTTCTGTCTCTCCGTAGGTTGCGTTCGGGTGGTATGTGTAGCTCATCTGCTGGGCGCCTATTTCCTTGATATATCTGAAGGACTGTTCTTTGTCTAATCCTATGAGCCTTCCTGCGTCGTCCATGATAAAGTTGCCGCCATGACTATCAAAGTTCCCCAGCAGCCAGTCGGTTGCATGCTCTCTCTGCAGCTGTGCGGCTGTTCCTGGTGGCAGCTGGTCACTGGTGTATTGCCAGTGCTTAAGGTCCACCTTGTCGTTGATAGTGGTTATTCGCTTCTGAAAAGCTCCAAACTTACCGCCCAGCTCCCCGGTTCCTACGGGTACCGCCGTGTCCGGATCTATTATCGCCTGGACCTTGTATCCTGCCTCCTGGACGTGTGCCCTGAAGGCTTCCGGCTTTCCACTTTTGGTTTGCGCCGGTTTGAATAGCCATTCTTGACCGTTCTCGTCGATATATGAATGAATTTCTCCGGTTCCTCCTATGTTTGGCTTTCCGTTGTACTTCATGCCTGGTGGCATTTTTTCTGCCGGTGGAATTACCACCTTTTCTGGCTCTGGAGGCTCCGGCGCCGGTATCTGGTCTTCAGGACTCCAGTTCTGGATCATGTCCTGGTCCGGTACCGTCTGGTATTTCGGTGGTTCTTTTTCCACATAAAGCAGCGCACATCTGCAGCGTGGGTGTGCAGGTGGGGTTTGCTTCTGGCCGCTGTATAGGTCAGTGCCTTTGAAATCAAAGTCAGCGTCCATTTCCACTTCGACACCATCCAATGCTCCGCAGATAGAACACACGCTTTCATCGGCCGCCGTGCTCCAAACTTTCACCACTTTGCCTATGAGATTCTGCTCCTGGGCCTGCTTCATTCCCTCGTCAGCTCCCTTGTTATAGGCGAAGGCCATTTCTGTTGTTGCTATGGTGAATGCTCTTTGCCTGTGTTGCTTGGCCGCGTATTTTGCTGCTGCTTCCTGTGCCTTTTTCTGGGCTGTGGATTCCTTCATTCCCGGGTTATTCTCCAGAAGAGTGTTTTTTACATGCTGATAATAGTTCAAGTTAGCCTTGGCCTGGACCTTATTAAGACCTATTGTTGCCCGGATCGTCTTGGCCAGNTCGTCAACNGAAAATGCTCCGCTGTATGCATGCTCCAGCATGGCCGCTATTGCTTCCTTCTGCTCTTCCGCTATTACGGTTACCCATTGAGCTCCATGTTCGTTGGTCCATTTAATGACGCCCTGGCTCATTGGGTCAAAGAAATAATGCGGGTGTGCTGCCAGCAAGTCTGCATTTGCCGCCTGCATGGCCTCTATCCATAATGGCTTCAGATGTTCGTTTACAAANTTAGCATAATCATTCTGCCATGCCTGTACGGTCTTCTCGTCAATGTACCCGTTGAGGATCGCCTCATGCAGCTCCTTGTATGTTATGGCCTGCTGCTGATCCTTCCACAGCTGCGCGAGAAAATAAACCGGTTCCGGCTCTATTGCGTCCAGGAATTCATTTAGTTTATCAAGGACCTCTTGCGCTGCTTTACTCTTTTTGCTTGCCTTGCGTATCGGGTGTTGGTGTCTTGATTTCCTGATCCATATCATCAATCATACCTCCCCAGTCTCTCCATGGCCTTTTTTACAGCTTGCTCATCGTCCTCTAAATCTCCCAGGTCGTCAATGTCTGCCTCTTTGCCTGGTTTAACATCGGAGTTCTGTTCTCTCGGCTGTTTCGTCTGCCTTGGTGCAGTTCCATCATCCAGTCTTTCTGGCAGGCCGGCCACTTCTCTCACATAGTCTTCCAGGTGGTCGTCTGGTACTAATATGCCGACGCCGGTCATGTCCTTGATGTAAGCAGCCAGAGCTTGAATGTCTGCGCTCTCGATGTCTCCGTGTTGCAAGGTAGGATAGTCGGTAATGCCGGCGAAGTGTTGAGCGTTTAAATCAATCAGCGCCGGGATTGCTTTGTTGTTGAAGGTTTCGCAGATGATGTCCAGGTATGCTCCGACGGCCATTGCAAACAGTTCCGTCTTGTCGCTGGATAATGCAAAGCTGCCCACCTTCTGGTGA
>JGI24712J26585_10004594_pt1 | contig 10470 bp, 9 predicted proteins | sample BioPla3DNA2_FD_26585 | JGI IMG/M metagenome (IMG submission 26585)
TTGATAAAATGGTTTTATGTTAGGCTAATTAATATGTCTAAAATAAATTTTGATTTTTATTAATTTATGTAAAGATAAATTTATCTTTTATAAGAGATTAAGCAGCTTATAATTTGAATTTATCGTGTAGTATTATGCTTTGACAATTTATATAAAAGGAGAACAACATAGAGTATAAAATATTAGGTGAAAAAAATGATATTGTACTAATTAATACTGATGAGATTATTATTAAAGATACCCAATCTGCCTTAGATTTGATTGCATCTGCACAATATGAAAGCAATTGTGATAAACTTATAGTATATAAGTCATGCGTGGCTGAGGATTTTTTTATTTTGAGTAACGGAATTGCAGGAGAAATATTGCAGAAGTTTATTAATTATAGTAAAAAAATTGCCATTGTAGGAGATTATTCAAAATACACTAGTAAAGCTCTTAAAGATTTTATATATGAAAGTAATAAAGGAAACAGTATCTATTTTGTATCAGACATAGAGGAAGCCTTAATTAAGTTAGCTAGTAAATGAAGCAAGAGATGATTTTTAAAGCTATTTATTAAGAAGCAACAGAACCGTCCCCTTATTATATTGGAGGTAATATATGCGTAGAAAAGACATTGATTGGTTAAGAATTTTTGGGATTTTTCTCTTGTTTCCATTTCATGCTGCAAGAGTATTCGATTCTAGGGAATTTAATTATATCCATAGCAGTGTAACAAGTTCAGCCTGCGTTACTTTTATGAATGTCATCTGGCCCTGGTTTATGCCACTGATGTTTTTAGTCTCAGGGATTGCTTCATGGTATGCTTTGCAAAATAAAAATGCAGTTAGTTATTTCAAAGAGCGTTTTTTTCGACTTTTTATTCCACTAATTTTTGGGATAATCCTGATTGTTCCAATACAAGGTTATATGGCACGCTTACAGCAAGAGACTTTAAATGGAGGGTATTTTAATTATCTGTTTACTCAGTTTTTCACTGATTTTTCAGATATTACTGGTTATCATGGTACATTCACACCTGGACATTTGTGGTTCATACTATATCTGTTTATTTTATCCTGCATGTTTTTGCCTTTATTTATACATATTAAACATTATCGACAGAACAAGGGTATTGGTTTTTTTGGACATCTATTTGATAAAGGATGGTTCCTTGTTTTTTATTTGTTCCTATTACAATTTCTGAGGCTTTACCGGATATTGCTGGTAAGAGTCCATTTTTCTACGGCTTGTATTTCGTAATTGGATTTTTAATTGCATCAAATGAAAAATCATTTAAAACGATTGAAAATATTAGATGGTGGTCTGTTGGCATAATGGCCTTATCTATACCTATATACTTATTTTTACATAATTATACGAAAGGATTTGGTGATTTTGCCTGGGAAACTATACTTTTTGCCTTTGTAAGAAATCTTTATGCAATAACTGCCTTGATGGTGATGTTAGCATTTGCCTACAAATATTTTAATCGAGGAGGAAAGGTGCTTAAATATTTAAATAAAGCAGCTTTCCCTGTCTATATACTTCATCAATCAGTTATGATGGTAATTGCTTATTATGTTTTACAATGGACAAATAATATATTATCACAGTTTATATTAATTGTTTTACTTACCCTTATAGCTTGTTTGGTGCTTTTTGAACTGTTTAGACATTTTACTTTCTTACGAATAATTTTGGGTATAAAGGAGCCAAAAAAAGAACAAGTAATAGAGGGGAGTGCTAGCTTGCACCCATAATTTGATTCTTGTTGAATTAGAAAAGAATGAAATGGAGGAAAGATATGGTATTAGTATGTTATCCTAAGTGTACTACTTGCCAGAAGGCTAAAAAATGGCTAGAAGAAAACGGCATAGTTTTTGAAGAAAGACATATCAAAGAAAAGAATCCTACAATTGAGGAATTGAAGGATTGGCATAAAAAGAGCACTTTACCATTGAAGAAGTTTTTTAATACTAGCGGTTTGTTGTATAGGGAGTTAAAGCTCAAAGACAAACTCCCTACTATGAGTGAGGAGGAACAGTATAATCTGCTAGCATCTGATGGTATGTTTGTTAAACGTCCAATTCTTATCGGTGACGGTTTTGTGTTGGTAGGATTTAAAGAAGCAGAATGGAAAGCTGTGATTTTCTCATCTCTTAATTGACTTTAATCCGCAAATGACAGTTTGGGATAATATAACTATCATCCATATATAAAGCATAATAAATTTAAAAGATGTAAGCCAAGGACATATTTTTGCTAAGTTATCGTTAAATAGCGGATATTGTCCAAGCATACGTAAAAGTAATATGTTCTCTAAGACATCAAATAATGCTCTTAGTCCGCATACAGTACAAATAATTATTTTAAGCTGTGATGATATTAGTACAACATCTGAAATAGTGAACATGGTAATTAAAAAAAATACTATAAAAATAAAATCGAGTAATAGATATGTTTTATAAGCTATTCGACCACCTTCACTGATTTTATCAAAGGTTTCTTTTACCGTTTCACTACTATAATGAAAATGCATATCCAATAGACGAAAAGAAGGGTCATATTTTCTAATACCAGGTATTCCGTGATCTGTCATATACATAATCAAAAGACATATTAAAAATCCTAATACACTTATTGTTTTTATTGTTCTTATCAAAGGAATACTCCTTTCTATGAAATTAGTTACTGCTACGCTTGTGGCGGTTTATACTTTACAGTATAATAAGCTATGTGTAAGGAGTCAATTAGCTAAAAACAAGTGCTACAAAGAAGATGATTTTGTAGCGGAATTAAAAAGGAGAATTAAGAATGCTTCAAAGCGACAATCCTATAGCGAGGCAATCACAAAGGTGGATTATTCAGGCATTACTAAATTTAATGGAGAAGATGGAATATGATAAAATTACTGTAACAGAGATTTGTCGTAATGCAGATTTAGATCGCCGAACTTTCTATCGAAACTTTGATTCTAAGAATGATGTATTAGAAGCATATATTAGTTTTCTTGGAGAAGAGTATATTAAGATGTATGAAACGCTCGATAAGCCTAGTAAACATACTGCAACAAAAGTTTTTTTTGAGTTTTGGAGTCAATATTTAAATTTTATTAGGAATATTAAAAAATGTGGCTTGAGCGATTTTGTTTTTCAAAGGTTCTCGAAATTCGTAAAAGAACATACTGAACTGCTGATTGATGATGATACTTTAAATTTACCAAGAGAATATATATTTGCATATAGGATAGGTGGCTTTTGGAATGTAATGTTAACATGGGCGGATAAAGATGAATTATTGTCTCCAGATGAAATGGCTTCTATAGTATCTCAAATATAGGCTTGTTACATGATATAAATAAGTTAAATGGATTAAAGTTACATTGTATTAATTACTTTTAATAGTAATGAGGGAATAACTGATCCATTCAATTGCTGAAATTGGTTCAGCTAAATTTTTTATTGAGCAATAAAAGTACCAGAGTGGGTTAATTTGTTGATGTAGGATTACTTTCATATCACAATACAATAATAATGTCGAAAAAAGATTTCAATTGACTTTTTTGCTGAAATTTGATATCATATTTTAATCGTTTTATATGGTGGCCATTGAGAAATAGTGTATTTGTGGACTATTATATTTTGAAAAGTTATTAATTTTACTTTTAATATTAAAAAAACGAGTAATGTTTGTTAGCTTAATAAGCTGATAAACAATACTCGTTTTTTATAGGAAGGACTGATTTATATCATTAGAGAATTGGCACGAAGTGTACGTGAGTACAAAAAACTATCAATTATAACCCCTATACTTATTAGTCTTGAGGTAGTTATTGAATGTATAATTCCATTTATTACAGCAACCATGGTTAATGAAATAAAAACTGGTTCTGATTTAAACAATATCCTTAAATATGGAGTAGTTCTTATTATTATGGCATTTTTATCATTAGCCTTTGGTGGTATTGCGGGCTTTACCAGTGCTACTGCAGCCTGCGGTTTTGCAAAGAATTTACGCAAGGATATGTTTTATAGTATTCAAAATTATTCTTTTGAAAACATCGATAAGTTTTTAACCTCATCATTGATTACTCGTATGACAACAGATGTGAGCAATGTACAAAATGCTTATATGATGTTAATTAGGACTGCAATTCGTTCACCTTTGATGTTAGTATTTGCTTTTGTAATGGCTTTTGTAATGGGTGGACGTATGGCATGGATTTTCCTTGTAGTTGTTCCGATTCTTGCAATTGGGCTAGGTATTGTAATATTCAAAACCTTCCCCTTGTTTAAGAAGGTATTTAAAAAATACGATGCCTTAAATAAATCAATTCAAGAAAATATAAAAGGAATGCGTGTGGTGAAATCTTTTGTCAGGGAAGATTATGAACAAGAAAAATTTGAGGCAGCTGCTCAGGATGTATGTGAGGACTTTACAAAAGCTGAAAGAATTTTGGCCCTTAATGGACCATTAATGCAATTTTGTATGTATCTTGTTATGGTTTTTGTTTTGTCCTTTGGTTCTTATACTATTATAACTAGTAGGGGATTAGATTTTGATATAGGACAATTTTCCGCTATATTAACATATAATTTTATGATACTAAGTAGCTTGATGATGCTTTCTATGGTGTTTGTTATGATTACTTTAGCTGGAGAATCAGCAAAACGTATAGTTGAAGTATTAAATGAAAAAAGTACATTGACAAATCCCGAAAAACCCATTTATTCAATTAAGGATGGATCAGTTTCTTTTGAAAATGTAAGCTTTAAGTATTCCCCAAAAGCTAAAAAAATGGTTTTGGAAAATATAAATTTAGAAATAAAACCTGGTGAAACTATTGGAATTATTGGTGGGACAGGTTCTTCAAAGTCTTCCCTTATTCAGTTAATTCCACGTTTGTATGATGTTAGCCAGGGTACAGTAAAAGTAGGAGGTATAGACGTTAGAAATTATGATTTGGATACTCTAAGAAATCAAGTTGCAGTTGTGTTACAAAAGAATATTTTGTTTTCTGGTACCATCAAAGAGAATCTTCGTTGGGGAAATAAAGATGCAACAGACGAAGAATTAGTGGAGGCTTGTAAACTTGCTTGTGCTGATGAATTTATTAATCAATTTCCTAAGGGTTATGACAGTTACGTAGAGCAAGGGGGAGCCAATCTATCAGGAGGACAAAAGCAAAGGCTTTGTATTGCAAGAGCTTTGCTTAAAAAGCCAAAAATATTAATTCTTGACGATTCTACCAGTGCTGTGGATACCAAGACAGATGCTAAGATTCGTAAGGCACTAAGGGAATATATACCTGAGACAACCAAGATAATTATTGCTCAAAGAACAGCTTCTGTTGAAGATGCAGATAGAATAATAGTAATGGATAAAGGAATAATCAATGGTATTGGAACCCATAAAGAGTTATTAGCCCAAAATGCTATTTATAAAGAAATATACTATTCACAAAATAAGGCGGGTGATCATAATGAAGAATAAGCATGCTAAAAATAAAAAATTGATCATATCTCGCTTAATTAAAACTATTTTTGAATTTTACCCGCTAATGTTTCCGATTGCTATTTTATGCATAATATTTAATGCTACTATAAGTTCTATTCCTGCTATATTTATGCAAAACATTATTGCTCTTGTAGAGCAGAACTGGCAAGCAGGTGACTGGAATGCGGTAGGTGAAAAAATACTATCTCTTGTTGCTATATTAGTATTATTGTATATCTTATCCCTAACAAGTGGAATTGTATATAATCAGATGATGGCAATTATTACTCAAGGGACACTAAAAAAATTCCGTATAAAAATGTTTAACAAAATGCAAACACTGCCAATTAAATATGTAGATACAAATAATCATGGTGATATCATGAGTTATTATACTAATGATATTGATACATTACGTCAAATGATATCTCAGAGTTTTCCGCAACTTTTAATATCAACCATTACAGTTATCACTGTTTTTGGTATTATGGTATATTATTGCCTTTGGCTAACCCTAGTTGTAATAATTGGTGTAATAATAATGTTCTTTATTACAAAAAAAGTTGGTGGTGGTTCAGCCAAATACTTTATCAAGCAACAAAAAGCACTGGGACAACTAGAAGGTTTTGTTGAAGAAATGATGAATGGCCAAAAAGTAATCAAAGTCTTTTGTCATGAAAATGAGATTAAAGCAGACTTTGATAAGATTAATGAATCTTTATATAACGATGCTAAAGCAGCAAATCGTTATGCTAATATTTTGGGACCGATTTTAAATAACATTGGTAATATCTTATATGTTTTTGTTGCAATTACTGGTGGTATTTTATTAGTTTTTGATGTTCCCAATATAAGTATTTCAGGTCTTGCAATGGGAATTAGTATTGTAGTTCCATTTTTAAACATGACAAAGCAGTTCGTCGGTAATATTAACCAAGTATCTCATCAGATAAATGCTGTAGTTATGGGAATTGCTGGTGCACAGCGTATCTATAACTTGATAGATGAAGAAGCTGAACAAGATAATGGATATGTTAGTTTAGTTAATGTTTGCGAAGAAAATGGACAGTTAATTGAATGTAATAAAAGAACAGGAATATGGGCATGGAAACATCCTCATAGCAGTGATGGTACAGTAACATATACTAAATTAACTGGAGATGTAAGATTATTTAATGTTGATTTTGAATATGAAGAAGGTAAAACGGTTTTACACGATATAAGCCTTTATGCAAAGCCAGGACAAAAAGTAGCCTTTGTTGGTTCGACTGGTGCTGGAAAAACAACGATTACTAATTTATTAAATCGTTTTTATGATATTGCTGATGGAAAAATACGTTATGACGGAATTAATATCAACAAAATTAAAAAATCAGATCTTCGCCGTGCCATTGGCATGGTTTTGCAAGATACTAATCTATTTACTGGTACTGTAATGGATAATATACGCTATGGCAAATTGGATGCTAGTGATGAGGAATGTATAAAAGCTTCAAAACTTGTAGGTGCGGATGATTTTATTAGCCGTTTGCCTAATGGCTATCATACAATCCTTACTGAAAATGGTTCAAATTTATCTCAAGGACAGCGTCAGCTTATTTCCATTGCCAGAGCAGCAGTTGCCGATCCACCTGTTATGATTTTGGATGAAGCAACATCATCTATTGATACAAGGACAGAAGCTATTGTTCAGCGAGGAATGGATGCTTTGATGAAAGATAGAACAGTATTTGTAATTGCTCATCGTCTATCAACTGTTAAAAACTCGGATGTTATTATTGTATTAGAACAAGGGCGAATTATTGAACGTGGAAATCATGAGGAGCTAATAGCTAAAAAAGGTCAGTATTATCAACTGTATACTGGTGCCTTTGAGTTAGAGTAAGCAATCAAAGGATGTTTTTTGTCTTTAAAAAGTTCTGGCTATCAATAGGTTAGAAGGTGGAACTATTAAGTGAGAAAATTAAAAAAGTAATAATAGTATATGTAAGCTACCGTCAATTAGGGATATATTCTCTGATTGACGGCTATTTACTTAAATGAACTTTTAATATAAATAAACTTACATTAATTATATTGACAATAAAATATATGAGGAGGTCAATCCAAGATAACAAACATTAAAAAGGATTTGGAATAAAATATTTGTAAAAAAATAATATTAAAAAAAGGAATATTTATTTTTTCGACGAATTTAATATAGGTATTAGATATAAAAGGTTAATTTTAAATAGAAATTCTTAATTTTAAATCTAACAGTTGGAGAACTTGAAAGGATTTAATATGGATGTGAAGCAATATCAAATGAATGGAAACAAATATTAACATATAGAAGTTATTTTGAAGACTTATCTAACGAATTATATATAAATATCTTATTTGGGTAGGCAGTTTTTGCTTAGGAAGGAGCATTTATGACAAATCCAATAACAAAAAGCCATGTAAAAGAAGATATAAGTTATACAGATAAGATGCTTTATACTTACTTTATAATGTTTATAAGCGTTATGATTACGACAGCGTTTTTATTTAATAGCCCTGCTGAAATCATTAAGGGGAATATTACTATTTTGACATCTCCAGATAATTTGATTACTGATTATTTTGAAAACGCAAACATTGGTGCAGCACTGGTAAATGCTGCAATAATGGTTCTTCAAGCAATTATTATTATTAAAAAAAGCAAACAAGAAATTAGTGGACTTTTAGTGGCATCAATTTTTACCCTGGCAGGTTTCTCGTTATTTGGTAAAAATCTATATAATTCTACTCCTATTATTCTTGGAGTATATGCATATGCAAAATTTAGAAAGATACCTTTTTGTCAACTAACAGCTATTGCATTATTTGGTACGGCTATCGGTCCAGTAGTAAGTGAAGTTACCTTTAATTTTGCCTTACCTACTTTTCAAGGTATATTTTTTGGAGTATTAGCGGGCTTTATTTCAGGTTTTTTCATGCCAGTTCTAGCACAACATTTTATTAATTTTCATAAAGGATTTAGTCTTTATAATATTGGATTTACAGCAGGAATAATTGCTACTGTGTGTACGGCATTATTCCGTGGTCTAGGATATAAAGTAGAGACAGTTTATTTAGTTTCTAAAGGAAACAATAAAGAATTAGCCATGTTTTTATTAGTTTTATTTGCAATGATGCTTATTGCTGGTCTTGCTGCTAATCAGTGGTCATTTAAGGGCTATGGTGCCCTTATGAAGGAGTCTGGTCGGGCAGGAAGTGATTTTATAAAGAAATATGGTCGAGGTGTTGTTTATATTAATATGGCTCTGCTAGGAATTGTTTTTACAGCATATATTTTGATTGTAGGAGGAAAATTAAACGGACCAACTATAGGTGGTATTTTCACAGTAGTAGGCTTTGGTGCTATTGGAAAACATCTAAAAAATGTCTTGCCAATTTTGCTGGGAGTATTTTTGGCTAGTTATTTTAGTGTGCATGATGTTAACTCTACCGCAGCCCTTCTTGCAGCCTTATTTGGTACAACTCTTGCACCTTTAAGTGGATACTATGGACCTGTGGCTGGGATTATTGCTGGAGCTCTTCATATGATATTTGCTTCTAATTTATCATTTTTAAATGCAGGGCTTAACTTATATAATAATGGTTTTTCTGGGGGATTTATAGCTGCAATACTTGTGCCTATATATGAAGAAATTTATAAAATTAAAAACAAGATAAAAAATGCTTAAAATATTTTAAGTCTTTTCATCTCTTACTAAAGAGACCAAGGATTTTTGCATTATACTATTTCAATTAAGGAGAGATGACATGTCTATAATAAGGAAGCTATTGTATTTACTAGTTTGTTTGCTAGAATTTATTTTGGAAAATCCCATTATTACTGTTGGAGTGTTTTGGATATTAATAATATGTGTAGTTATAATCCGAATAAAGCAAGCACTCCAATTTTTAAAATTAAATAAAGCGTTAAGAAAAAATCCTTCTAATGAAAATATAAAAGCTTATACTGCCTTTATAAAAAGAATATCTGTACCTAACCATCCTAAAAATTGGCAAGCCCTTAGACAAACATATTATATTGTTAAAGATTTAGATCATATAGATTATGATTTGAGGGTAGAATTATGTGAAGTTCTGCGAAAAAAGGGGACAAGCGGAGTTCACCCTCCAAGACAATATCATTATAAATCTAAAGAAGAAAGAATTAAAAATGCAGGCCAAGAAGGGGAAAAACAATTAACTTATGCATTAAAGTGGTTAGACAAAAATAAATTTAAAGTATTTAATAATATAAAACTCTCGGATGGAGGAGAAGCTCAAGAATTTGATAGCATAGTAATAGGAGATAAGGCAGTATTCAATATTGAAACTAAAAATTATATTGGAGATTTAGTCATAGATGAACAAGGAAACTGGTATAGGTTAGTAAATGGACATAAGTTTGGTACAGAAAACCCTATATTTCAAGTTAAAAGACATAACCGAGTTTTAAATAATATTTTAGGAGGAGGAGTTCCTATAGTGGATTTGGTTGTCTGGTCAAATCTAGAAAGCATTATAGAAGGAGCTCATTATTCTCCAGTTAAAGTCATTAAGCTAGATCAACTTACATATTTTATAGAAAGTTTTAATGAGGGTAGAAATCTTACAAGAGAAGAAATAAATTTAATTATAAAAAGGATTGAAGATAGTTGCAGTGACTATATGGCAAATAGAAGTTAAAAGTTACTAGCTCAAACATAATGCTAATACTATGATGGATTTAGCAATTCCTTTATTAATGCTACAGTAAATATTAGTGGAAATATATTCTTATTAATTGATTGATAAAAATAGTGTAGAGAGGACTTCTTTTTTCTGTGAGAAAAATTTTACAGAGAATAGAAGCCTCTTTTTATCTTTATAATAGACATATTAAGAACTAATTTTTTAAATAAACTATAAACAAATAAAAGTTATATTACAAAAATAAGCTTTATTTAAGAAAGGTTTTTTCAAAATGATTAT
>JGI24712J26585_10004597_pt1 | contig 10467 bp, 10 predicted proteins | sample BioPla3DNA2_FD_26585 | JGI IMG/M metagenome (IMG submission 26585)
TTGAACACTCCTTTGTTATATTATAGAATGTTCAACTTTCCGTGTCCATAGTTATATACTAACACCAGTATCACAGGTACTCAGGCAAAGAAAAGACCCTCGTTTATGAGAATGATTGCTGACGCAGAAAAAGGTATGTTTGACCTTATCGTTACCCGTGAGGTATGCCGTTTCGCAAGAAATACCGTTGACACTCTCACCCATACCCGTGCATTAAAGGGACGTGGAATTGAAGTATTCTTCGTTGACGATAACATCTGGACTATGGACGGTGACGGTGAGCTTCGTCTGACAATTATGGCTACACTTGCTCAGGAAGAAAGCCGTAAGGTATCTGAGCGTGTTCGTGCAGGACAGCGTATCAGCCGTGCCAATAAACAGCTTTACGGAAGTGGTAACATCTTAGGCTATGACAGAAAGCCCGGAGAAACCTACACAATAAATCCCGAACAGGCTGAAACTGTTCATATGATATATGACCTTTATGAAGAAGGCTACGGAACGCTTAAAATTGCAAAGATTTTACAAGAGCGTAAACGTCTTACTGCAACAGGTACAACAAAATGGACTTGCCACAATGTAGGTCGTATTCTTCAAAACGCCACTTATAAGGGATATATCGGCTATAATAAGTCGTACAGCAATAACTACCTTGAACAGAAGCGTATCCATAACCTTGACAGAGATACCTATGAATATGTCAAGGGCGATTTTGAGCCGATTATTACCGAAGAACAGTGGGACAGATGTCAGGCTATTCTCAAGGAAAAGCGTAAAACCACGCTCGTTGAGAATGGTGAGGAAAAGAAAAAGAGCAACCGTACTTCCAGAGACATTTGGGTAAAGAAGTTACGCTGCTCTTGTGGTTCATCTTTCAGGAAAAACCGTTATCACAAAAATAAAGACGGTGTTGTGTCATACAATTATGTCTGCTACAATCAGGTGAATAACGGTAAGGCTTCTCAGCGTGAGAAGATGGGACTTGAAACCGACGGATACTGTAACGAACATTCCGTTACCGATTGGAAAATGGAAATGATGGCAAAATACTTCCTTAATGAAGCTTGGAAAAATCGTAAAGAAGATTTGATGATTGCCCTTGAATACATTAAGAAGTATTATACCGACGCCACACGAAACAATACTCAGCACAGCGAATTGTTCCTTGACGCACAGATTGACAAGGCTGAAAAGAAACTGAAAAATCTTGTTGACCTTTTTACTGACGGTCAGATTAGCAAGGAAGAATTTGCAGAGTTTAAAGCGACCTATTCTGCGGATTTGCAGAAGTTCAAGGACGAAAAAGCAAGATGTGGTGAGCAGCAGGAACTCTTTGAAAACTGTATGTGCGATATGACAGCAGTTTCTCAGGCTCTCGCAGGAATGGTGGATATGAGTTCACCTGAATACACTCACGACCTTATGAATGAAATCATAAATTCCATTTTGGTTGAAGATAACCGTTTTATATGGAATTTCAGCTATAATAAAACAGAAAACGCAGATACAAACATCAGCGTTGACGGAACCAAGAGATGCCCTGTAATTTCGATTGACGGCGAAATTATGGGGACTCCTTCGGGAGTCCCCGATTTTTTACATATATCTGAGGAAAAATCTTTGAATTTACCTGCGGAAATCCGCAATAATCCGTTGTTTGCCAAAAACTTATCCCTAATACTCCACCTGCACACACAGGCGGAGATAACTCAATCGCATCTCGTTACATACCCACAGCCATAAGCTGTGGGAGCTGACCCGTTTGCGACGAGTCGGCATTCAAAAATGCGTATAATAACTCAGTTTTTATTATACCACAAAATCTGTCGGATTTCAATATCTGAACGGGTTTGACGGGAAATTTTGTCAAAATATAATCTGAGGTTTTACAATCCTTAATCTCGTCGCATATATAATTATCCCTCTGCATAAATTTGCAAGCCATACAGCAAAAAAATCCCCTCCCGACGCCATTCAATAGCCGTCGAAAGGGGATGTCCTTACAATATGAAACAAGGTTATTCCTCATCTTTCCTGTACTTCTTAGGAATATACTTCTTGTTCTTTTCCTTGGAACGCCAGTAAGCTTCCTGAATAGCCTGCATAACGTTGTCACGGTCTTCTTCGGGGAGTTCACCTCCGAAGAAAAATGCACTGACTTCTGTGACAAGCTTTTCAGCGTAGCGTCTGTCTCTTGTGCCGCCTCTTTCGTATGCGGCGTTTACAAACTTATCATCATCCGAAATGAGATAATCGGGAGTTGTACCAAGTACCTTACACAGCTTGTTTACAACGTCCTGATTTTTCGGAAACAGGTTCTTGCCCTCATAATTCTGAACCGTGCGGAGCGTCACGCCGACAGCTTCCGCAAGCTCGGTCTGGGTAAGACCTTTTTCTTTTCTGAGCTGTTTTACCTTTTCGCCAAATAACATAAGAATACTCCATTCTATAAAAATCTGAAACAAATTTCATAAAACTACTTGACAACGAACAAACTTTCGTATATAATAAAGATACGAAAGTACTTTCATTCAGTATAACCCATTTTCACGTTTTTGTCAAGAGGAAAGGAGGCGATTTGTGCCTTAAAGTGTAATCTTCCCGTTAATACCGCAGTTAATATTATTTTTTTCGCCTCGTACATAGCGTAAAGCTATGTCGGTCAATGACCGATTCTATTATGAAAGGCGGTGTAGCTATGTCTACACAAAAGAAGCGAGTATTAACAATCAAAGAAGCAGCACAGCTTATCGACGGACTTACTGAATACCGTATCCGTCAGATGTGTGTTTCAGGTCAGCTTCCTTGCTTTATGGCAGGGAAAAAGTATCTGATTTCGGAAGAAAATCTGTACAAGGCTGTCTTTGGCGAGGATTATGCGAAAGGAGGCGATGTGGCTTGAACTGTTTAAATGTCCATACCCTTGTGTACTGTATTTTTGGGGTAACAGGGGGAACAAGGGTAACAGATTACGCAGTAACGCAGAAAACGTTGCTTTTTTTGTTACTCCGTATGCGAAATATGTTTCCTATATGTCACTCCGAATATGCAGGTATAAGGCAGTTGTGCCCCGTGTTACCCCTTTTGTACGGGAGGAGGCGATACTGTGAATGAGCTTATCCCTATGCCCGTTATAGTCGAGGGTGAGGAATATGACTACTGTGAGGAAGAAAGCGCAGCCGAGGTTATCGGCTCGCTCCTCGCAGGAGTTGACGGAATGGAGTGGAAGGACGATACCTTAATAAAGCATACGACTTCCGCAGATGTTCCCATTGCAAATTTTATTCCTGTGCCTGTTGAGGATATTATCTATGATAACGGTGAGGAGCGTTCGCGCTTTTTTCGTATCAAGGGACTGCAAAGCAGAAACGGAAAGCTGATAGAATTGCCTGTTGTAAAGGTTGACTCAAATGATATTTCCAATCTTAACTGGGTAACAGTCGAGTGGGGCTTTGACGCTATTATCTATCCGCCGACAGTTTCAAGAAAGGATACGCTCCGAAACGTTATGTTTATGATAGGTCAGAAAGAAGCTGTACGAAAAACTATTTATACGCATACAGGCTGGAGAGAAGATAACGGAAGCTGTTTTTATCTTCACGCAGGAGGAGCAATCGGAAATGATAATGCGGAGGTCTGTATTGATAACCGACTGGAGCGTTACAATCTCTCAGGCGAAAAGCATAACTTTATCAGCGTATGCAACGCTGTTACAGATGTTATGAACATCTCAAAACCCGAAGTTATGTATCCGCTTATTGCAACAGTTTTTCTCTGTCCGCTGAATGAATTTTTCAGACGGGCAGGCTATGAACCGTTGTACCTTTTATTCCTCGTTGGAAGAACACAGACGAGGAAGTCAACGCTTGCGGCGCTTATGCTTTCCTTTTTCGGAGAATTTTCTGCTTCAACGCTTCCTTGTAGCTTCAAGGATACAGCAAACGCTATCGAGAAGAAGGGATATATCCTGAAGGATACGCTGAATGTTGTTGACGACTATCACCCTGCAATGACATCAAGGAAGCGTCAGACAATGGATACGATTATGCAGGCACTTTCCCGTGGCTATGGTGACAGAAAGGGGCGTGACCGAATGAACTCGGATATTTCTCTGCGTGAAAGCTCTGCTCCGAGAGGAAATGTCATTATCACGGGAGAGGATATTCCGAATATCGGACAATCGGGTATTGCAAGAAATTTTATCGTTGAGCTTACGCCCGATGATGTTCCGCTGAGTGAATATCTCAGTCGTTCACAGCAGTACGCTCAGGACGGTTACTACAAACAGTTTATGCGTGAATATATCAGCTGGCTTATTCCTCAGACAGAACAATTACCGCAGAAACTGAAATCACGCTTTCTGCATTATCGTGATAAGGCGATTGAAGAAAACTCCGCAGGCTTCGGAAGAACAGGCGGAGCAATTGCGTGGATGATGACAGGCTTTGAATATTTCCTTGCTTTCCTCCAGAGCAGTCATATGATAAACGAGGAACAAATGAAAATCATGATTGACAATGCGTGGAAGGTTTTCACAAGACTTGCTTCTGCTCAGCTTGATAAATCGGCGGAAGAAACTCCGACAAAAATGTTCCTTGAAGCTGTTGCAGATTTGATTGAAACAAAGAAAATCCATTTACAGACTGTGGGAGGTTTCCCTGAGAATAACGGAGAATTCACAGGCTATCGTGACGAGAATAATTATTATTTTATTCCGTCGAAAATCTATGCCGAGGTTGAAAAACTATTTCAACAGCAGAGTATGTCGTTCCCGCTTTCAAAGAACAGAATTATCCGTCAGCTTGCAGTTGAGAGGATAAGTATTACAAACGGAAACAAGAACACTTACTCAAAGCGTATCGGTAAAAACACGGGAAAATATTTATGTATCCCGAAGAATTTTATTGATGAAATTGCGGCGTAATTTCAGAGAAATTCTTGAAAAAACTAATCAGTCATTTTTGTGGAAGGGAGTATAGCAAGCACTGAATATGGGTACACACTCGTCCATATTCGCTTGTCGGTGATACTCCCCGAACCCCGAAGCAATCGACAATTCTGTCTCGGAAAAATTTTATTTTTATGAAAGGAATGGTGAAAAAATTATGGCAGAAAGACTCCGACCCGTGCAGATGAAATTCTATGTAACCGAGGAGGAGAAGAACTTTATTTACAAGAAAATGTCGCTTATCGGTGTTAAGAATTTATCTGCATATCTGAGAAAAATGGCAATCGATGGGCAGCTTGTCCGGATAGAAACCACAGACCTTGATGAGATATGCAGACAGATAAGCGGCATAGCAAAGAACATCAATCAGATTGCAAAACGTATAAACGCAACGGACAATATTTTCCCCGATGACATCCGTGAAATGAAAAAGAAAGTTGAGGAAGTATGGCAGTTACTGAAATCCACGCTATCTGCACTACTCTGAACAAGGCTCTCGACTATATTATGAATCCGAAGAAAACGGATAATACACTTCTGGTTGACGGCTTCGGATGTTCACCTGAAACGGCGGTTTTGCAGTTTGAGCTTGTGAAGAAAAATAATTTCAAGACGGGCGGCAAGCTTGGATTTCACGTTATACAATCCTTTTCTCCGGGAGAGGTGAATTACGAAACTGCTCATAAAATCGGAATGGAGCTTGCAGATAAAATCTTCGAGGGACGTTTTCAGTATGTCTGTGCTACGCACATTGACAGAGGGCACGTTCACAATCACATTATTGCAAACTCCGTCAGTTTTATTGACGGTAAAAAGTTCTACGACCAGAAAAAGACTATGTACAAAATCAGAGAGTTCAGCGATGAGCTTTGTCGTGAGAACGGACTATCTGTTATAGCAGAGCCGAAGGAAAAAGGCAGAAGTCAGTATGAGCATAGTCTTGATAAAAAGGGCAAGAGCTGGAAGTCGCTTCTCAGAAAAAATATTGATGAGGCTATTCTGAAAACGCAGTCGTGGGATGAGTTCCTATTGTATATGCAGAATTTGAAATATGAAGTAAAGCAAGGAAAATATATTTCATTCAGGGCGGAAGGGCAGGAAAGATTTATACGCAGTAAGACTCTCGGAACTGACTATACCGAAGAAAGACTCCGTGATAGAATTTCGGGAGCGAGAACAAATCCGACTGTATCTCTTATCATCGACATTGAAAACTGCTTCAAGGAGAAACAGCGAAATCCCGAAGCGTTCAGGCAGTGGGCAACCGTTCAGAATCTCAGGTCTATGGCAGACACAATGAACTATCTGACCGAAAGAAATATGCTGAGCTATTCGGCGTTATCGGAAAAGCATACGGCTTTGAAAGAAAAGTACAACGCTGACCGAACTCGCATAAAGGAAATCGAGCAACGCTTGAAAACTATTGCCGAGGACATTCAGAACATTGATAATTACCGTAGGCACAAGCCTGTTGCGGATAAGCTTGAAAGTGTTGTTTTCAAGGGAAAGTATAAGCGTGAGCACGAGAGCGAGCTGATTATTTTTACTGCCGCCGAGAAGTATCTGAAGAAAAGATTTGGCGGTGAGAAAACTCCGTTGATTAAGGAACTCCGTGCTGAACAGAAGAAGCTTTATGCCGAGAAAGACAGGCTGTATAATTCCTATAACAGTGCAAAATCTGAAATCAAGGAGCTTGATACTGTGATAAAAAATGTGGATATGATTCTTGGAAAGGAGAAGGAAAAATCTGTACAGAAACAAAGGACAAACGAACTGGAATAGTGCTGTATTCCGCTTGACAAAATTTACTTTAAAGTGTAAAATCAAAGTTGGAATATGTGCAGCTGACTTATCTTAAGAAAGGATGATTCAGATGGCATCATATGAAAAAAGAGGCAACTCATACAGAATTAAAGCGTCCTGTGGCTACAACGCTCAGGGCAAGCAGGTGTTCCAGCGTATAACGTGGACACCGCCTGAAGGAATGACCGAAAAGCAGATTGAGAAAGAGCTGAACAGGCAATGCGTTCTCTTTGAAGAGGAATGTAAAAAAGGCTTCGTTGTATCTCCGATAAAGTTTGAAGCCTTTGCGGAGCAGTGGTTTGAAGAATATGCAAATCACAATCTGAGAAGCACGACGCTGACACGTTCTCGACAGCTTACCAAACGTGTTTATGAAGCAATCGGACACATCAGGCTCGACAAGCTGAACGCAAGAGTTATACAGCGTTTCATCAACAGTCTGACTGCGGAGGGTACCAATCAGAACACGGGCAAGGGACTTGCAAAAAAGACGATAATTCATTATCTGTCGTTTATTTCAACTGTACTGGATTATGCTATCAAAATGGATATGCTCAGTACAAATCCCTGCCGCAAGGTTACGATACCCAAAGCTGATGTAAAGGAACGCAAGGTTTACACTATTGAAGAAACGGAACGCTTCTTTGAGCTGTTACGCAAAGCTCCGCTGAAATACAGAGTATTTTTTACTCTTGTTATTTATACGGGAATGCGACGTGGTGAAATGCTTGGTCTGGAATGGCACGACATCAATTTTGAAACGGGAGTTATTCATATTCAGCGCACCTCCAACTACACAAAGGCGAAAGGTATCTATACCGACGATACCAAAACCAAAGGCTCCAACCGTTATATCAAAGTGCCGAAGGATATTCTTGATTTGCTTGAAAGCTACCGTAAGGTACAGGCAAATGAATTTTTTGAAATCGGTGACAAGTATCAGGAAACAGACAGGCTGTTTACGAAGTGGGACGGACGACCTATGAATCCGCAGACTCCTTACGGCTGGCTGAAAGAATACTGTGAAGAAAATGATTTCCCGTTCTATGGAGTTCATACCTTCCGTCACCTGAACGCAAGCCTGCTCATCGGTGCAGGAATAGACGTAGCGACAGTATCGGGAACATTAGGTCACAGCAATCAGACAACAACACTTTCCGTATACAGTCATATGTTTCAGGAGTATCAGGTTAAAGCTTGCGACGCAGTTGCAAACGCGCTTAAATTCAATAGTGCCTCATAACAAAAAATCCGAAGCGGAATGCTTCGGAGTACATATCGAAATTACACAGCACATTACAATGTTTTTGTAAATCCCCGGGCAATAACGAGAGGATACCCGACATTACCGTAAGACCCATATAAGACCCATAGGCTGTTTTCGCATAAAAGAAAAAACTCTCAAACGGCTATTTTAAGCCATTTGAGAGTAGTGTTGATGGTGACCCGTACGGGAATCGAACCCATGTCTCCGCCGTGAAAGGGCGATGTCTTAACCTCTTGACCAACGGGCCGAAATGGTAGCGGCAGTAGGATTTGAACCAACGACCGCTCGGGTATGAACCGAGTGCTCTAGCCAACTGAGCTATACCGCCTTGTTTACTTTTCCCCTACCTCACCTGTGACTTATATATTATATCACTAACACTTTAAGAAGTCAAGAGTTTTTTTAAATTTTTTATCGCATTGTGAAAAATATATACTTAATTGCAATATTATCAACTTTGTTTGTGCATTGTGTAGAACAAACCGTATTAAAAAAGAAAAAACATATCAAAGTTTATCAAAAATTTAATTAATATGAAAAATCGCAATATAATTCAGCCTATATTTAAACAGCTTTTAGTTTTCTTTAATCTGATTAAAGTTTTCATATATTGTAAATCTATATTTGATTTCTCCCTCATACTTTGTAGCAGACATTGCAATACATTTCCAGTTAGACATCTTGTCAACATCCGGGAAAAATGTATCCGCATCACCTGATTCCTCAACTTTGGTAATAAGTGCAAATTTACAAAAGTTTATAAATTGCTCATAAATCTTCTGCCCGCCAATAACAAACACATCATCGGAATTATAACCCTTAACCTTTTCAAGCACTTCATCAACTGAGCTGCAAACAATTGCGCCATTAATTTTCAAGGATTTGTCTTTGGATAGCACAATATTAACTCTATTTTTAAGAGGCTTCCCATTTGGCAAGGATTTAAGAGTATTATGCCCCATAATCACCACTTTATCAGTAGTAGTTTCTCTGAAAAACTTCATATCCTCTGGTATATTAAAAAGAAGATTACCATTTTTTCCGATTCCCCAATTTTTATCAACTGCAACAATTATTTTCATATTCCCTCCATTATTCTGCGACTGGAATTTTTTTATCTAGTGCATGATATCTGTAATTGTCTACATTAAATGAGCCTACTGTAAATTTATAGAAATCGTCAATATCTTTGTCTATTTCAAACTTAGGTGCATCAAAAGGCTCCCTTTCAATTATTTCTTTGACAATAGGTATATGCCTGTCATAGATATGTGCATCAGCGATAACATGGACTAATTCGCCCACCTCTAAACCGCTTACCTGTGAGAACATATGTATCAAAGCAGCATATTGGCATACATTCCAGTTGTTCGCAACCAGCATGTCCTGTGAACGCTGATTTAATATGGCATTTAGCTTGTTCCCGACAACATTAAATGTCATGCTGTACGCACATGGATATAATGCCATGTCATGTAAGTCATGATGATTATAAAGATTTGATATGATGCGTCTGCTTAGTGGATTATGTTTTAAATCAAATAATATCCTGTCAACTTGGTCAAACATTCCTTCTGCGTACTTATGCTTTATTCCAAGCTGATATCCGTACGCCTTGCCGATTGTTCCGTTTTCGTCCGCCCATGCGTCCCAAATATGGCTGTTTAGNTCCTTAATATTATTGGATTTCTTTTGCCATATCCAAAGAATTTCGTCTATCGCTGCTTTATAATTTATTTTTCGCAATGTCAGCAAAGGAAACTCTTTTGACAAATCATAACGATTAATTATTCCGAACTTTTTAATGGTATGTGCTGGTGCTCCGTCACTCCATCTTGGTCTTACATTGTAATCGGTATCCCAAAAACCGTTGTTTAATATATCATTGCAGTTTTGAATAAAAACCCTATCTGCATAACTCATTTCATTTTCCCCTTTTTTATTAATAAATTATTATAGCATGCATTTTTGTTTTTTTCAACCGTTTTCCTAACAAATTAAATATATCTATTATGTACTAATTAAAAATCCTTATAAAACATATACAATTCCTTTAGATAAAAAAAAGTAAAGTTATTAACGGTGTATTAAAAGAGCTGAAAATTTAATCTATTATCCACAGATTATTAATTGAAATTTGTTTCTAAGTTAATAAAAAAATGATAACATAGTTTATATCGTAATAACTTAAAGATATAACTAAACGAGGTGAATATATTATGAAAAAACTAGGCTCAAAGCTGATAATCAGAATACTTGCCATGTTGATTGTCGCTGTATCCTTATGTGCATTAATTAGTTATTATAGTAACGCTGAATTAATTAATAATACTCTTATGGTTATGTGCGACAGCTCATTGAATGCTTTGAAATCTTCTATTAATGAAAAGGAAGAGCTATCTAAGGAAGTTTCTGAAACATTAGCAAAAAGCGATGAGCTATCTAAAGC
>JGI24712J26585_10004599_pt1 | contig 10464 bp, 11 predicted proteins | sample BioPla3DNA2_FD_26585 | JGI IMG/M metagenome (IMG submission 26585)
TACGGCGGCCTCCCAGGAGACGGCGGCTGCCAGCCAGGAGTTGCTCAGCCAGTCTGAGCTGCTAAATGAGCAGATTGCCAAGTTCAAGCTTTTGGAGGAGGAAATACCGGTCGCGCTGCTGGATGATAACGAAGAAAAATCCGCAGTGGTGCCCCTTGATGATGAGGCAATCTCTTCAAAGTATTTTTAATATAATGTCCACTGAACAAATGCTTGCGTATTCGCAAAAAGAGGAAAATGCTCTTTTTGACGGGCAAAACAAACCTGTTTTGCCCGTTTCAGATACATTAATATAGATGCACGAGCCGGTGAAAGCAAATAATCTTTGCCGGTTTGTACTCTGTTTTGATGTCTTTATGTAAAAACCCATCCGTCACCGTATAATCTGGAGGCCGTATCCACGGCCGCCTGCCTGTCCGATGCGGGGGCAGATATGTAGCAGTCGGAATACCCATCTTTATCCTCTCTGGAAAGATATATAACGATTTTATCAAAAGCCCCTTCTATGTGAATATCCCCCAGCCAAGTGATAGAGTTGCTGGTTCTGGAGTAATAGGCGAGAGGGCCTGAGAAGTTAGGCTCCTCGTTGAAAGTAATTTTCATCATCTCGGAATATATATCTCTGTTAAGCCCTGTAAAAGATATATCTCCGACAAAAACATTATCTTGAAAAAGATATTGCAGATATAAGCCCTTTATTTCAAGTTCAACGTTTTCAGTGAATTCCCCATCGTTGTTTACCCAGCGGATGCCGGCTATGGTCATGTTAATTCTTGTGGGAAACGGCATAAAGCAGGTCAGTGTCACAATAATTGATAATACAATAATCAGCAGGATTATTTTTTTCCCCATAATATGCTTCCTTTGCAGTTTAAAGTTTTCATTGGTTAATACAGTTTTCGTCAGCAGGGCAATGTGCCGAAGCAAATTGCCCCAACAATACCACAATATACCACAAAAGCACAATAAATCCAACTGCAAAATTATACTATATTCTGTGGGAAATATTGCTTATATATGTTGTAATTGCAACATATATGCCGGAGAACTTATGATATATTTTATTCAGGGAACAACAGGCATGATTGCCGGAGATTTAAGGGGGATAACCATGGTTGAGCAGGTATTTAAGCTGGCTGGCGGAAATGAAAAGGTAGTTGAAAAAGTCATTTTTGATGAAAATGTTCACTACCTTCATATGGTGTTTAATAAGGGAGAGGGGCTGCCTGAGCACTTTTCAAATTCAAATGTGTATATGACCGTTATCAGAGGACGGCTCTCAATTGGGCTGGATAATCAGGAAATCCACGAGTACGAAGGGGGGACCCTTCTGAAGATACCGGTTCAGACCAAAATGAATGTGGAAAACCTGCATGATGAAACCCTGGAGCTAATCGTTGTGAAAGCGCCGGCTCCAAAGAAAAAGGGGGAATAATATGAAAAAATATGTTTGCATCCCATGCGGCTATGTCTACGATCCGGAGGTGGGAGATCCGGACAGCGGCATTTTGCCCGGCACGGCATTCGGGGATTTGCCCGAAAACTGGCAGTGCCCGCTTTGCTTTGTAGGCAAGGACGACTTTGAACCTTTGGATGAATAAAAGAAGCAACAAAACAGGGGGACGGTTCATATGCTTCTCAAAGCAAACGAACCGTCCCCTGATTCTTGTAAAAGGCTTAGTGTTATGTTAGTATGTGTTATGGGATTTTGTGTCATGTATAATGGGCAGCTTCCCGAAAGGTTTTTGTTACTTATTACAGTAAGTAGGAGATATGAACATGGGTAAAAATTAGAAAAAACGAGCCCTGTCATGCGGAAGCTTGGCTGCTAATATTATTATCCAAAACCCCTGAATATAGGAGGAGGCAACCCCATGATTGTTTACTTTTCCGGCACAGGAAACAGCCGCTTTGCGGCAAAGATGATCNCCTCTCATATAGGTGACAAGGTGGTGGATGCGGGCACTTTTATTAAGCAAAACCGCNGGGCGGAGCTGCGCTCCGAGCGGCCATGGGTGTTTGCAGCGCCCACCTATGCCTGGCAGCTGCCCCGCATATTTGCAGACTTCATCCGAAGGGGTAGCTTTGATGGCAGCCGGACCGCCTATTTCGTCATGACCTGCGGCAGCGAAATCGGCAATGCAGCTACGAAAATCAAGGAGCTTTGCTGGGAAAAGGGCTTTGCATATCACGGGGTTCTGCCCGTTGTCATGCCGGAAAACTATATTGCCATGTTCAGAGTCCCGGGACCGGACGAGGCCTTCGGGATTATTGAGAAAGCCATGCCGCTGCTGCAAAGGGGCATTGAGTGCATAAGGCAGGGAAGGGCCTTTCCGGATGTAAAGGCCGGATTTGCCGACCGGCTGAGAAGCGCAATAAATCCGCTGTTTTATTCCATGTTCGTTAAAACTAAAAAATTTCATGCCATCGATACCTGTACGGGCTGTGGAAAATGCGTGAGAGATTGCCCGATGAACAATATAAGCATCTCTGACAGGAAACCTAGGTGGGGCAGCGCCTGCACCCACTGCATGGCCTGTATTTGCGGCTGCCCGGAGGAAGCCATCGAATATGGCAAGCGCAGCCGCGGTAAACCGCGCTATCAGTGCAGGGAATATGAGGAGTGAAATCTTGAAGATAGGTGTCGGCTCTTTGTCTCGTTTCTGGGATATAGAGCCGGCGCCTGCTTTATATAGCACCGGAATCAGTAATGGTGGCGGTTTTATATATACTTAATGAAGTGAGGGATTGTAGTAGCAATGTACGGGCGCCCGGCTCATTCTCTATAACTCTGAAGCATACCAGTATCTTATTACTGCCGCATTTAATATATTGTAAAAAGCAGTTGAAAATCTGGCTAAGTCCTATAAAGCCGTGGCTTCTGCGCTGGAAATAATTGAAATTTATGGGATTGTGATGTATTATAGGACTATACGTTTTTTGTGATGTTTTAAGGCGGGAAAGCTATACAGCGAAGGGGGATATAGTGTGGAGAAGATTATTGTTTTCGATGTAGAAACGCCGAATCATAAAAACGATAGGATATGCTCCATCGGACTAACAGCCGTTGAAAACGGGGAAGTGTCTAATTCGCATTATTATCTGGTTAACCCGGAATGCTTTTTTAATGATCGAAATACACAAATTCATGGCATTACGCAGTCTGATATTGCGGATGCTCCAACATTTCCCGAAATATGGGACAAGATTGGAGCTTTTTTTCGTGAAAACCTTGTTGCTGCACACAATGCGACATTCGACTTGTGTGTTCTCCGGAAAGTATTGCAAGGGTATGGTATTAATGAAACCTTAATCTACTATGTTGATACCTTAACAATGGCTAGATCCATTATAAAGGAAGCAGAAAACTACAGACTTCCGACACTATGTAATAAAATTGGAATCCCATTGAACCAACATAATGCAGCGAGTGATAGTCAAGCTTGTGCAAAACTCCTGTGTTGGTTATTAAACAATACCGGAGCTGAATTGGAACGCTACATAAAAAGCTTTGACCTCAATACAGTTGTATCTACTGAACAAAAAGATAAAAAAATCAGTGTAGAAAGTCAGTCACTTTTGACTCTAAGCGGCATTTTGACGGGCATTACCTGCGATAATCTATTAACGGAAGCCGAGGTGGAATACCTCAAAAGATGGATGGAGAATAACACCAATTTAAAAGGTAATTATCCATATGATAAAATCTTTTCCACCTTAGAATCTGCTCTTTCTGACGGAATACTTGAGCAAACCGAACTAAATGCTATGCTGAGGCTTTTTAAACAGGTTACGGATCCTGTCAATGAGTATTCATGTAAATGTGAAAGCTTAGTTATCACCGGAAAAAGCATTTGTTTATCCGGTGAATTCAATTATGGCAGTAAAGCAAAGGTCGGCGAAAAGCTGATAAGTTATGGAGCCAGCATACACTCGTCTGTAAGAAACAAAACTGACATTCTTCTTGTAGGCGGACAAGGAAGCTCCGCATGGTCTGCAGGCAAGTATGGCTCAAAAGTGAAAAAGGCACTGGAGCTTCAGGAAAAAGGGTTTAATATTCAGATTATGCGTGAAGCGGACTTCTTTTCAGCTCTGGAGGAATGATTATGGAGCAGATTACATTTGCTAATATAACTGCAACTAATTTCAATAAAATATAAAAGCCATGGAACAGGAGCTTATATACGATGATTTTATCAAGCATTTAAATAATGTTGAGTATTTGGCACTGTAAGTATAAGCATTCATAGCGATGGAGCTACAGCACAGCTGTCAGCAGATACGCAGTGGGATTACGCGCATAAGATTTAACAGGGAAATATATAAGCAGGAGAAGATAAAAATACTGTTAAGCGGGGTTATGGGCATGGACAAAAAAAGGTTATATGTCAAAATAAAGCTGGAATATGGCATTTACCACTAAGACAGGGGAAGCTTCTTTACCGTCAGGCACGAAGGCGTCCCCTGTCTGATGGTAAACAGGGGGGTAATATTGGATATAAAAAGTCCGATAATTATTAATAAGAAGAATTATGTGCATATCCCACTTTAATACAGTGATATTTTCCGGTGAGCAACAAAAGCATATCATGAGGTTTTCCAATGATTTATCCGCCACTATTTTCAATACTGTTTTTTTCCGTATGCATAGTATCTCTGGTCAGCGGTGTATTTGTGATACATAACAATCATAAAGCGCCGGCAAACAGGTGCTTTTTTGCCCTGGTTACAGCGGTGAGTTTCTGGTCCGCAGGTCTGGCATTTGCCAACATGGCTCCAGACGTAGCCGCATGTGAAATCTGGAGGCGGCTGTCTGCTGTCGGCTGGGGAACAGCCTATGCTATAATGCTTCATTTCTTCTTTATCATCACCGGCAAAGACAATTTGCTCAGGAGATGGTGGTTCTATGTACTGCTCTACCTTCCCGCTGTAATAACAGTACTGGCCTTTGCCGTCCCATCTGGTTTAAATCCGGTGCCCTATAGATTGGCCTCCACAAGATATGGCTGGACCAATGTAAAACCCATGGCCGAGCAAAATGTCTGGGATTGGATATTTAAAGTCTATTATTTGGGGTATACGATTATAGGCCTGGTAACAGTTCTTCTGTGGGGTAAAAAATCAACTGAGCATAACATAAAGATGCAATCACGCGCTATTTTTATGTCCTTCGGGGCTACCCTGCTTCTGGCCACATTAACCGATGTGGTACTGGGCAATTTTTTCGCCAAGCTGCCTCAGATGGCACCGGTTATTCTGCTGATACCGATAATAACCATATCTCGTACTATGAAAAAATACAGGTTTATTATAACTGAGCACGCCGTTAAAAAATCCAGTTATATTCGCCTTGTGGGCGGCGTTATTCTATATGTAATATTTCTTTATATCCAGATGAGAATTCAGGCGGACAGCGATATAATGGGCTTGAGTTTTTTAAGTGAGTCCGCCTTAAGAGGAATATTGATACAGCTACAGATGATAATCTCAATCTTTTTGGTGCTGATGGAAGAGAAGACCGGCTTTATTGCAACAATATTACTGAATATGGCAGGCATACTTGGCTCAACCGGCTATCTGCTTCGCAGTGGCACGGCAATCCCCCTGCCGGGAATTATATCAAATATAAGTGCGGTTTTATTGGCAGTGCTTATTTCCACATATAAAAAGAAAATGAATGACAATATTAAAAGAATAGAGGAATCAGAGAAAAAGCTGTATCGGATGGCATATTATGACAGCTTAACGGGACTGCATAACAAAGACTGGTTTGTGGAGCAACTGGGCAGATCAATATATACTGCTAAAAGGAATGCGGCAATGATAGGCGTGGTGTTTATTGATATAGATTCATTTAAAACGGTCAATGACACAATGGGTTATACCGCAGGAGATGAGGCCCTTAAGCTGATAGCAAACCGGCTGTCTGCCTGCCTGAGGCAGGACGATGCCATAACGAGATTTGGCGGAGATGAATATCTGATAATGGTCAACAATATAAAAGAACCTGAAGCTCTCCAAAAGGTATGCGACAGGATTAAGAATGCATTTAAAATCTCCATCTTACTGCAAGGTGTAGAGTATTTTGTCACAGCCAGTGCCGGTGTGGCGGTATATCCGATAGATGGTCAGGATCCGGAGACACTTATAAAAAACGCCGATATTTCCATGCACCATGCAAAAGACGGAGGCAAAAACCAGTGCGTTTTTTGCTCCTCGGAAATCAAAAATGATATCATTAAAAGGATGAAGCTGACAAACGACCTATACAGAGCCCTTGAAAGAAAAGAACTATATCTGGACTATCAGCCTCAAATAAAAATACAGACGCAGGAGATAATCGGATTTGAGGCGCTTTTGCGTTGGAAGAATGAGGAATATGGGATTGTATCTCCTAATGTTTTCATACCAATGGCAGAACAAACAGGTCTGATAAGACCCATTGGGCTGTGGGTTTTTAAAACCGCTTGCGAGCAGTTGAAGCAATTCCGCAATAGCTGTAAAAGGGATGTATTCATGGCTGTAAACCTGTCGGTAGAGCAGTTGAAGGATTCCAGTATTGCTGAGAAAATCGGCAATTTACTGGCCGAAACGGGAGCTGATGCCGGAGACATCAAAATTGAAATTACCGAGAGCGTTGCCTTCAATGAGGAGCCACATATCCTGCAGAGGATTAAGGAGATTAAAAGCCTTGGTATTTCAATAGCAATAGATGATTTTGGAACAGGCTTTTCATCCTTTACCCGGCTCAAGACATTCCCGATTGACCTGCTGAAAATTGACATCGATTTTGTTCACGGAATATCTTCAGGCTCAGAGAAGGATATGGCAATAATCAAGAGCATTATTCAGATTGCAGAAAACCTTGGGATTGCTGTGCTTGCCGAAGGAGTGGAAACAGAGCGGCAGTATAGGTATTTGAAAGACAATGGGTGCAGCATAGTTCAAGGCTATTATTTTTATAAGCCCGTACCGCCGGATGAAGCGGAGCGGATTTTAAAGAACTCGGAGGCAAATGCCGATTAGCCAATGCAAATAATACATATAAAAGGGGAGCGCTGAAAACGAAGATTATGGTTTTCAGCGCTCCCTTTAATATTACCGCGCAAAAACAATGGGGCTGTTAATCCAGGGCGCCGCAGAGAATGTTACTGGGTAGTTCATATTATCGAGAGGGATATCTCGTCTTTTTCACAAATATAGATTGACACTACCAGGTCGTATTCCAGGTCAACCAGCAGTCCCGCGCCTCCATAGCCACCGTGATTGTAGCTGCTGGCGCTGTGGAGCATACCAAGGGCATCATCCTTCTCGCCTTTAACTCCCAGCCGGACTCCAGTCTGTTCCGAGCCAGCAATAGCTCTCGGGAACACCCTTGTAATGGTTTCTGTCAGCAGCTTTGCGCTGGCAGGGAGAGAATGGGCTTGCCGTCCATTAGCTAAATCTCTTACCGGGCATCGCGGTTAAAGGCCCACTTCAAATGCCAGCGTGACCGCTTCAATAAGCATTCAGCAGCTTGTTGTTATTTGTCTTACCAAAGCCGGCTCTCTTTGCGGCTTCCATAATTATCTCTACATGCTCTTGCTGTCGCTTGTTACTCTCCTCCTCGTCCAGCCCCGATGTGTGCAGGAGAAGTTCCTTATTCTCGCCGGTAAACTCCGGAAAATTGTTCTGAATACGCCCGAAGAAATTGATTTTACCCTGCTCCTGCAGGATGGCGGCGCTAAACCAAAGGAGGTAAAAACTATGAAGCTGATAAAGATGAAGCATATTTTATAGGCCACGGCGCAAACGGCTCCCTTTTATACAAAATGAAAACCGACTGTACGGCTAATTTGGCGCTGCCGGAATACGCGCCGCCCCAAGGATTGCCCCATGGCGAGGTGCATAGATGGGGAAGGTATACTGTTTGTTGCCGAGAAGCCGCCCCTTTGGAGCGGCGACTGTCTGGAGCCAATACAGGTGCGCATAACGCTGTATGTCAACGAGAGAAGGTAGGGGCAGTAACTGTCTCAAGGCATAAATCTAAAAAAAGCCCGGTCTCCCGGGCTTTTTAAACTAATGGATTTCTTATTTCAAAAACAGCGGGGTTGAGAGATAGCGCTCGCCTGTATCGGGCAGGATGACGACGATTGTCTTACCAGCGTTTTCAGGCCGCTTGGCCGCCTGGGTGGCCGCCCATGCCGCCGCGCCTGAGGAAATGCCGACGAGAAGACCCTCAGTCTTTGCCAGCTGTCGGCATGTTTCGAAGGCGTCCTCGCCTTTGACCGCGGCAATTTCATCATAGATTGAGGTATTGAGAACCCGGGGGATAAAGCCCGCGCCGATGCCCTGGATTTTGTGGGAGCCTGCCCGGCCTTCGGAAAGCACTGGTGAGTCAAAGGGTTCCACGGCAATAATTTTGATATCCGGGCTTTTGGATTTCAGGAATTCACCTGTGCCCGTGATGGTGCCACCCGTGCCGATGCCGCCCACCAGGATATCCACCTTGCCCTCCGTATCCTCCCAGATCTCAGGCCCCGTTGTCTCACGATGTACCCGGGGATTTGCGGGATTATCAAACTGTCCCGGAATAAAGGAGTTTTCTATTTCAGCAGCCAATTCTTCAGCTTTTTCTATGGCGCCCTTCATGCCCCTGGAGCCTTCGGTCAGGACAAGCTCTGCACCGTACGCCTTAAGGAGATTTCGCCGCTCGACACTCATTGTTTCCGGCATTGTGAGGATAACCCGGTAGCCTTTTGCTGCCGCCACTGAAGCCAGTCCGATGCCCGTATTGCCGCTGGTGGGCTCAATAATGACCGAGCCGGGCTTTAAGAGCCCTTTGACCTCAGCGTCCTCAATCATTGCTTTGGCAATTCTGTCCTTAACGCTGCCGGCCGGATTAAAATACTCCAGCTTTGCCAGGATTTTCGCTTTCAGATTGTACTTTTTTTCGAAATTGCTCAGCTTAAGCAGGGGAGTTTTGCCTATGAGCTCTGTCAGGCTCCCATAAATTTTAGGCATGATAAAGACCTCCAAAATAGATATAAATCATATATGATTAATCTGATATTAATCATCCTGAGAAGATTTGTCAAGATTTTTTCAAATAATAGTAATTCAATATGAAAAATATGTATTGACTTTTCCTGCCTGTTCTTTTATTGTAATGCATATATATAAACTATGAATTAAGCAGGTAAATTATGAGGATATCCCCAAAGGGGCGTAACGCGCTGGCCTCGGATGTTTATCTGGCACAGAGATTTACCTCCGGTGAATATGTAACGGTTATGGGCAGCTCAGAGGGACTCGGGATTCTAAAATAATGTCCACTGAACAAATGGGTTTTACAAAACGCATTTGCAAAACAGCAAAACAAACCTGTTTTGCCTGTTTCAGATACATTGCTTGACTGCCTGAACGGATTTGCGGACACATGCCCCAATTCCATTTTTCTGCAAATATATCCGGAGCAGTCTGTCAACGGCAGCCTGGAGGACCCATTGAGAAGTACCATGGGGGCATAACCCTGGAGGAATTGGTGCAGGAAACCTGATAAGAACAAAACGGATGAGGGACTGATATTCTATATATAACCGTATACCCTCTTCATTATGTATAATAAGGAGCGGCTATTGTGGATATTAAAACATTATGCGTTCATGGGAACACCCGCAATGATGACCGGACGGGGGCGGTGAGCTTCCCAATTTACCAGTCTGCCACCTTCGCCCATCCCGGTGTAGGCGAGTCCACAGGATATGACTATACCCGTGTCCAAAATCCCACAAGGGAGCATCTGGAAAAAATAATGGCGGTGCTGGAGGGGGGGACGGATGCCCTGGCTTTTGCCTCGGGGATGGCGGCAATCGCGTGCCTGGCAGAGCTCTTTTGTCCCGGCGACCATATCATCGCTTCAGACGACCTGTATGGGGACTCTGTACGCTACTTTAACAGTATTTCAGTGAAAAACGGCCTTCTTTTCGATTTTGTGGATACGTCCGATATGGCGCTCATTGAAAAATGCTTAAGACCGGAGACCAAAGCCGTTTTTATTGAGACCCCTACAAATCCTATGATGCAGGTGACGGATATCCCAAAGGTATCAGACCTTACCCGGAAAAACAACATCCTTTTTATCGTGGACAATACGTTTCTGACGCCATATTTTCAGCGCCCCCTTGAGCTGGGGGCCGATATCACGGTCCACAGCGGGACAAAGTATCTCGGAGGGCACAATGATACTCTGGCAGGCTTTCTTGTGACAAACCGTGATGATATCAGTGAAAAGCTGCGAAATATCTATAAGACGGTGGGTACATGTCTTTCACCCTTTGACAGCTGGCTCATTATCCGGGGCGTAAAAACTCTGGCTGTGCGCATGGAAAGGCATCAGGATACGGCCATGAAGCTTGCCCGGTGGCTGTGCGGCCATGAAAAGGTCAAAAAGGTATATTATACAGGCTTGCCGGATCATCCTGG
>JGI24712J26585_10004601_pt1 | contig 10463 bp, 8 predicted proteins | sample BioPla3DNA2_FD_26585 | JGI IMG/M metagenome (IMG submission 26585)
CCAGGAGGTATTGGAAAATGTAAACATTTCATTATTGTTTGTAATTTTGATTGAATCACCAGAAAAGAGTATCTTCAATGGAAAAGTAAGCGATTTCAACATTGTTGTTTTCAATTTTCAAACTATCCAGGGTGATTTTTAAATGATTACTGTCTTGAACTCCTGAGAAACTGCCGGATGTTCGAGTCTTCGCATAAATCCATATATCACCTGCAATAAAAGCGTTGGAAATATTTACTGAACAGCAGAGCTTTAAATAGCATTGTATCGATTTGCTCCTTGGTGAATAGAACGGTGAAGTCTATACAAATATCTATTAATTTTCAGAAAAATCACCTTATATTTAATAAATGTTATCATTCATGTTCATGTATTTCCGGAACAGGTCTTCTCATCCTGATTTGTTTCGCTTAGCGGTTCTGGCAAATGATGTAGAATCATTTTATCCAGTTGAAGATAGCGAATCGTTATGCATTCAGGCAAGCCTGACAGCAACATTGATCTTGCATTCACATCTTTTCGGAACCTATCTTCATTTGTATACTCTTTCAGTGTTGGTTCGATGTTCTTTGACATGATGCTTCAGGTACATGTAATTTACTTTAAAAATGCATCAAATGGTGTTTTCAATTGACAACACAAAGCCCGGTTCAGGTGTTANTTTAGCCATAGGTAATGGCCGCGTTTGTTTGCGACCATTACAATAAGTGTATCATAAATCTTTTTTGTTTGGGGGGTTGTATGAGTATCAAAAAAGTATGTGCCGTGGCGCTTGCGTTACTGGCTATCGGGTCTTCAATGGCCTGGGGGCAGTGCGATGTGTTTACTACCAGTACAATAAGAAATTGTAATGGTATTGACTATGAACTCTGGAGTCAGAACAACAGAGGAAATGTCAGCATGAAGATCACAGGAGGCAGCACTAACCCCAATGGGGGGACGTTTGAGGCTACGTGGAGCGGTACGGAGAATGTTCTTTTCCGCGCCGGTAAAAAATGGGGACAATCAAGCACCACAACTACCAAATCGATCGGTAACATAACTCTCGATTTTGAGGCGACATGGACTTCCAGCGACAATGTAAAAATGCTTGGCGTATATGGCTGGGCTTTTTATCCCTCAGGAAGCGTGCCGGCAAATTTCTCCAATCAGATTGAGTACTACATTATTCAGGACCGCGGCAGCTATAACCCGGCTTCCGGCGGCACCAACGCCCAAAAAAAGGGTGAGGGCACAATCGATGGTATTCTTTATGAATTTTGGGTTTGCGACAGGATCAACCAGCCCATGCTGACCGGCAACGGCAACTTCAAGCAGTACTTCAGCGTTCCAAAGAGCACCGGCAGCCACAGAACAAAAGGAATGATCTCCGTTTCCAAGCACTTTGATGCGTGGGACAAAGCCGGTATGAAGATGATGGATTGTCCGTTGTACGAAGTCGCGATGAAAGTTGAATCCTATACCGGTTCGCCAAATGGCAACGGCTCGGCGAAAGTAACAAAGAATCTTCTAACTCTTGGCGGCAGCAGCGGTGGTGATGAGTTTACTCTTGTGACGAACGTTTCTCCAAACGGTGCGGGAACGGTGACCAGAAACCCGAACAACAGCTACTTTGCCAATGGCACATCCGTCCAGCTCACAGTCACTGCCAACACCGGTTATAAGTTTATTGGCTGGGAGGGTGACGCCTCGGGTTCTACAAGCCCGGTTACCGTTACAATGAACAAAGACCTTACCGTTACAGCGAAGTTCCAGTTGGAATCGGGGGATGGCACGGTCAACCTTTTAAAGGACGGTAACTTCCCGAGCAGCAGTGTTATCTCAACAGGTGATGACTCGTCATGGAAGCTGGGGCAGGGTCAATACTGGGGTGATTCCCAGGCATCGTCGAGCGTAAGCAACGGAACCGCGGCGATAAACGTTACCACCACCGGATCTGAACCCTATCAGCCGCAGCTTGTTCAGTACGGTTTGGCTCTTGATGAAGGTGTGATGTACAAGCTTACCTTCAAGGCAAGAGCATCGGCGGCAAGGAAGATCCAGGTCTCGTTCCAGATGGCAACAGACCCCTATACAACTTATGCCGAGAAGGAGTTCGACCTTACCACGACCGATCAGGAATACCAGTTTGTGTTCACTATGAGCAACGCAAGCGACCTGTCGTCACAGTTCGCGTTCAATCTGGGTCAGGCGACAGGCACCGTCTATATCAGTGACGCTAAACTGGTACACACTGCAACATCAATACACCGCGGCCACAGCTCAGTAGCGACCCGCGGCGGCATGTCGCTGGTATCCGTAAAGGGCAGAACCCTGAACGTCTCGCCGGTTGACGGTTCCAGACTGCAGGTCAGGGTATTGGACGTAAATGGCAAGGTAGTAGCCAGTTACAAGGCAAATGATGCGGCATCTTACTCGTTATCAAATATCTCCGCAGGCCGGTACTTTGTTTATGTTACAGGCATGGGAGTAAAACAATTCACGCCGATTACCTTGAAATAAGTTATTGATACATGCAGAAGGGAATTTCCCCTTCTGCATGGTATTGTTTGAGCTAAATTATGTAGATAATTTACAAAATAAGGCAGGAACAGTGTTCCTGTTCACTTCTGGAAGCACTGGTTAGAGCAGACTTCCATCACGCCCGCCACATGAATCTGCCTGTTCTGTCCAACTTTATGGTATTTCTATAAAGCACCAGATAGATGTGACAGTGAAAAAGTGCTGGAACCAAAACAACTTATAGCTTCAGTTGTATTAGATACAATTCAGCGATAGATTGACCAGTTTAGAGGCCGGAGATTTATGTTTAAAGTCCTTTCAAGTATTTACAACTTTAGTTCTTGCGATTAGATCATGGAGACATCGCTTCTCTTTCCCAAAAATAAAAAGGGGATTTATCAATCCTAAAAACTTCCCAACAACTGATAACAGACTTAATAACACTAAAGAACCATATCGTAAAAAGATTATTCTGAACACATTCGCAATTGTATGTGACTTGTAGTCAACTATTTTAATTCCAAGTACTTTTTTTGCGATAGTTTGACCGTTCTTATGTAATAAGTAAGCATTAATTGTGATAAAGGTCAAAATGCTGACTGAAGGGAGAATGATTTGTTGAAATATTGATATATTCTGAATGAATTTGCCCTTTACAATTGCAAATAATAATGGTAGAAAAGAAAGGTTGAATATTAATCCGTCAATTAATGCTCCAAGAAACCTTGTGTCACGGGAGGCTAGTATTACCTGCTCTTTTGACTGCATATCTGTACTTGATTTCTTTGGAATAAATCTGTAAGCTAAACCTGAGAGAGTCAAAAAAATAATAGTCAAAATAGATGGCCACAATGAAGAATACACTACTTGCATTTGGTTTTTATATGCTGTAGCTATAAATTGTTTGGGTAAATGTTGAAGATCCTTGTATGTTTGTATAAGACAAATTGTGAATCCTGCCAGACTACAGAATAATGGGAATAACGAGGCTGTAATAGAGACATTAAAGGCCCGTTTTTTGGGATGCAGTGAGAACATCAAAACAGGTATTGCAACAAAAAGAATTAAGAAGGAATGTAATGCAAGAGACATAAAAAAAGAAGCCGGGCTATAAAGGCTGATTTTAATTATTTGATCTAAGTATTCCATACTGTACTCCTTCTGATCACTTTAAATTGGTTCTTTATTCCTTTATTTTCTTGCCTGTCTCTTATGAGAAAAATCTGTTGTACAGGAACGCTTTCTCCAATTTACGTTAGGACGTCCCGATAGAAATATGCGTTTATGAAGCGAGAAGGAATAAATGGTGTATTTCGCATGTCAAGTAATGTATATGCCATGCTGAGCTGGCGTTGATGGCCGGCTGTACCCATGGAAGCTTGATCTTGATATCATGCACCATTTATACAAATGGATATAATTCATTTCCGCCATACTTGTCAATATTCTCATGTGATATTTGCCCTTTGTAATGTAGAATTATTGCTTTTAGAATGGGTGTCTGGGCCTGAAAGACAAAAAACGGGGTCTTACTTTCTTCAAATCATATTTCCTGCACATCGAAGATTTACGACTACAATATGTTTTCTCTTAATAGAGCATCTTTAGAAATTATTGTTTTGTAAATATTGTACTCTGTAATAACTGGCTTTCTTTTGCATAAGATTCCAAACGGCTGGGCGAGCCTTTTCAACTAAAACAAACTATTCAGTATCCTCTTCAATGTAAAATCATCAATTCTTATATAACCTTCTTCAGTAAGTATTCGTGTGAATTCACGAGGTGATAAATTTTTGGATATAACCATTTCAATGATTTATTCCGAAAATGCTGAAGCATCATCTTCATTTTCAAAGTGTTTGTTTGTATTGACCAAACAAGAATATTTTTCCAATTTACCTGGAGAGATCTCTTTTTCACATAAAATCGATGGGAAATAGCCTAAAGGAGGACCATTATAACTGCCGGAAGAAAAAGTAAAATTACCTTTCAGATCAGAATCAGGAGTATGATCTAAATCGTAACAGCTTTTTTTGCATTTTTTTTAACCACTGCTGCATGGACATGGTTCATTTCTACCTGTCATTAATTAAACCTTTCACCATTGACAATGAAAATTAGCCGACCACTGAGCAACACCGCTTTGTTTTAATTGTCATCCAGTGTCTCAAGACCATATTTTTCCAGATGGTGAGTATCTCCCCATACCTCAAGATTCCATTCCATTTTGTCAGATATCGAGAAAACGTTTATGCTTCCATTATACAGGGAGAAAGATCTTTTCTGGTTCAATGGTAAATTTAATGCCCTGTGAAACATACTCATCAAAGTTCCACCATGCGAAACGATTAAGATAGTCTTATCTAAATTGTGTGAGGATATCTCTTCGATACACTTTATTGCTCTCTCATGTCTTTGCCTGATTGATTCTCCATTGGGTAAAACATATTCAGGATCATTTGATGTAAATTTTATCCATTCATCAGGATACTTTCTTTGAAATACATTTTTTGTAAGCTCCTGAAGAATTCCCAGATTTCTTTCCCTTAATCTGAAATCAGTGATAAAGTCTTTCCCGATAATACCTGAAATTATCTCTGATGTCTCAATAGCACGCCCAAGATCACTTGTGTAAAAATTGTCAAAACGTATTTTACGTAAACCATCACCGATAGCTTTTGCCTGTAACCTGCCAAGATCTGTCAGGTTACTATTGAGATGTCCCTGTTGTTTTTCAATTTTGTTCCATTCAGTTTCACCATGTCGTACAGCATATATTTTGGTTGCCGATCTCATTAAGTTGTCTTTCGGTGTGTGTTTATTGGTTTATGTATTTAAGCCCGAGCCCAGTGACGTACAATGTTCCCCCCTATACCGAAGAATTTTCTGACCTTTTAACGCCAGGGATGTCCGCAATCTGGGTAATTGGCATTGTGAACGCAAAGTTTTTTCCCGCATGATGTGCAAATCCATCGTTCATTTTCACTGCGTACAAACTCACGGATTCCGGCATGCTCAATACGATTGAGATTCTCAATCATACTCATACTGTATTTCTCCTGGTATCGGACGTCGAGCTGTTTTAATCTAAAACACGGGAAAATATCACAGGAGTAGCAATATTTGGCATTCCTGTTTAACCGGTTGCAATTTCGAATCCGGTACGAAATACAAGATTTGGCTTTATCAATATCTCCACCACGACATCCCGGACAGTGTTTCCCTTTTTTTCGCATGGCGGCAAAACAGACACTACAGTTCATACCGCATGGAGCAATGTCTTTAATTGTCGTTCTGCGCTCATCGGGTATTATGCGTAAAGGCATTCATGATCCCGAAAACCGATATATTCGTAACTGTGTTTCAATCGTGCATCCTGTACCCTGTAATATTGTTCTAGGGGAGTGATCTTTATCATAGTTCTAATTCTACAGGAAGCGTTTTTGCGGCTTCGATACATAATTTCATGTCATTCAAACCAATCTTTCCTTTATACAGTTTTAGCTCTTCATTTTTTTGGGTAATTTTATTATACAAATCATCATGATTAGCCATTGACACTTTCTTGACTGTGTCAAATCCAGAAATTGAAAGTATATGCGCAAATGTTGAATTAACCCACTGAATTCTTACTAAATCACTTAATTTCAACAAATCAATCACTTTTTCTTCATCAATATCTGTTTCATTTAGGAATTTCTTTCTATCACATGCCCGGCCAAGTCTTTCGTACAAAACTTTTGTATTTGAAATGCCTTCCTTTTCAAATTTTTTAATAACATCTTGAGAAATCCAATTAAACTCTGATAACTTCAGTGGTTTTGATTGAATGCTTTTTAATTCACGCAGTAAAATGGTTAAATATTCTTCTGAAATGTCTTTATCTTTCAATAATTCAACTTTTGTCTTCTTGTTGCTAATAATTGAAAATAGCTGTTGAAGATTTTTAATATCAGCTTTTTGAAAAGCATTAAAATGAATATCAGCTTCGTCCTTTAAGATCTGCCTGCTTGGGATGAAACTTCTCTTTTTTAGCTGGTCTTTATATTGACCGAGAGATATTCGCAAAATTGATTGAATAATTCATATTATCACCTTTATATTGGATTTATTCTTATCCCCAGGAATTTCACACAACGTCCAGATATAGCCAAAAATGCCGCAAATGATATCATTATAGGCTACTAGTTGGGCACTCAAACCGTGGCATGATATTCTCTCTGGAAATTATTTATACCCTCCATAAACAGCATAATTATAACATTTCCATACCACATCAACGTTTTTAAACCCTATCTCTTCCAACCACTTAATATGCTTCATTAAACTGGTTGGTCTGTCCTCCTCTTTGTATTTCATCATCCACTTGTTCTCAATCTCATCCACAGGAACATTTCTTTTCATAAATTCTTTCCATTTTGACATATACAGCTCTTGCAAATGATTGTTGGAACCTAAAACCACGTCGGCATTATAAAAAACGCCTCTGTCTGTTAATGCGCTATAAATCTTTTGATAAAAAGCTTTTTTATCTTCATCTTCCGCCAAATGATGCAGGGCCAGAGAAGATATTATCACATCATACTTCTTATCAAAATCAAAGCTGTAAAAGTCTCCTGTGTGATAGTCAATATTTTTATCCCCTCCTAATTTTATCTGTGTCATCTTTATCATATTCTCTGCTATATCTAAACAAAAAATATGAGCGCCGGGAAATGCCTCTTTTATTTTACACGCGATAGTCCCTGTCCCGCATCCTAAATCGATAACTTTAATTGGATCATCTTTTCTAAAAGGAATCGAAAGGATCAAGGCTTCTATCATTTGCTCATAGAAAGGTATCAACTTTAAAATAACCCGATCAAATTCGTTTGCTTCTTCCTCAAAATGACTTTTTACCTTCTCAATTCTTTCCATGTTTTCTCCTTTAAAATTCTTTGGGAGGCCAGGAAAATGCACTTGTCGCAACCTCACGACTTTTATCTTTTTTCTTGGTCAGTGCATCCCCTTTTTCTCTCTGGGGCCACTTCCTGTTGGCATTCGGCCCATGCCTTGCGGCTTGCTGGAATTAATTCTGTGCAGGTGCATACAATATAAGATATTCTAATCACCGTTTCATCAGTGCAAACACACCCCATCCCAGGTATTCACGTGTGTACGCCGCGTAGCGTTTGGGTTCTGAGTTCAACAGGGTCCGAACCTCTTTCCCGAAATCATCATCGGGATTTGCTTCGAGCCATAGACGCATGGTAAACCATTTGGCAGCCTCGTATCTGTCCCAACTGTCCTGGTCTGCTAATACCATTTCTATGACATCGTAACCGAGATCGCCGAAAGATCCAATCAGTTCCGGAAGGGAATGAAAGTCGGATATTGAATTGGCATCGCAATTCCTGGCAACCTCTTCTGATGGTGGCAACTGACGCCAATAGGGCTCGCCGATAAGAATGATTCCTCCGGGGGTCAGGCTTTTCGTCAATAGATCGATGGTACCTGCTACACCTCCTCCGATCCATGTGGCACCGAGACAGGATGCCACACCGACTTTTTCTTTGGAAACATAGCCGGAAGCATCGGCATGGATAAACTTGACTTTATCGGCGACACCAAGTTCTTCAGCGCGAAGTTTCGCTTGTTCTGTGAACAGGTGGCTCATGTCGATACCTGTGCCGAAAATACCGTAATCACGTGCCCAGGTACACAGCATCTCTCCCGAACCGCTGCCTAAATCAAGTATTCGGGTTCCTGCTTTCAGACGCAGCGCAGAGCCGAGAGTTGCCAGCTTTTTGGGAGTGAAGGGGTTATGGATACGATGAGCACTTTCGGAAATGTTGAATATTCTTGGGATGTCCATTTTATTAATACTCCTTTAAGGTGTGTGTGGTTATGACCTGATAAAAACTCACAAATTTAGACCGTTGTTTTCCAGATCGGGGTCGGTATCGGAATCAGTATTGAATTTATTTCATCGGATTTTCTCAGAAAAAACGTTCTGTGTAAAGATAACTTTTGCGAAGTACAATTATTGCATTAAGAGATAATGTGCAGGAGGTCTTCCTCTAGCCCGCCGTAGCTTCTTAGTGAAGGCAGGCGCCACTCCCTGTGTGTTGACATAGTGTTGTGCCCTGCGAGAAAATGTTGCAAGTCGGGTAAGTCAAGCTGGTTTCTTCAGAGGCGGCATTAATGCCACCTCTAGTCAAGATAAGCCCGGTAAACCGGGCTTGCACGAAAATGCAGGCTCATTGTTTTCTTCCTTAATAAGGTGGGATTTGATCGGCTTTAACTTGTTTGCGTCATCAATAATTTTATCTACCATGACAATCAATTCTTCTCGTAGTTTGTTTGCTTCAGCAGATGGTGTAATCTTGTCGAAATCGCGTATAATTACATCCAAATCTGCAAAGAGAAATACTGGCACGTTGAACCTTTCAAAAAACTCTCTGTATCTCTTAAAGCTTCCTTTGCCACATGGGATAATAGAACGATTGCATTCTTATTACTAATATTCTTACATTCAATAGTCAGAAAAAGATCTTGGATATGAACATCCCCTCAAGAAAGTAAAATAAACAAATGATAATTGATAGTAAAAATTGTGATAATCTCCATAATATATCGGTTGATGAAAACTAATGAATGTCAATTCCAAATTTCAATTAATGGGAAAAATGAACTCCTTAGTGAGTGAGTCCTGATTTTCTTAATTCCAAACCTATCTTGTGAAATCTTAAAATCTTCTATTTTTTTTTGTTTAAAATATGCCTGAAGACACTCCTTCCCCCCGTCACGGTCTTTCCTAAAAAGAAAACCCGCGTCAAGGACAACCCCCAAACCTTTTAAATCTATGCAAAAAACCCGATTATCAGTTAGAAATNGCAAAAAAGATGAAGCTATCGGGTGAATTAATATACTTATTATAAATTTTNCATTGCTCCCTGCAAATGAAAGATGGATACAAAGGATAGGGGACTGTAGACCATCCGGTCGATAGAAATCAATTGAGGATGAAAAAACACCCTCATTTCAGTTATATTTTGGAAAGATGGAATCTGCTGTGCAACTGTTTGAAAAAGGTGCATAATTATGTGTAGGTGGAGCAAAAAATGATACCCGGAAAACGAGGAGTTTTGATGAAATATTTTATGGCAGGCGTTGTTCTTATGTGTACTGTCCTGTTGTTTTCTTCTGTTATCGGCCAGGAGCTGCCCTCAAAGGAGCAAATTATAAGTAAAATGAAGCTTGCCAATGACTATTTCATGCAGAAATGGCCTGACCCCTGCAACAGTTGCCTCGTGGGTAACCGTCCCAGCAATATCTGGACAAGGGCAGTGTATTACGAAGGAAGCATGGCTTATTATGAATTAAGTAAGGATATCTCAGCTCTGAATCATGCCGTAAACTGGGGAGAATTTCATGGCTGGAACATGAGAAGCGGGACAACAACCACCAATGCGGACAACCAGTGCGCAGGGCAGATATATATAGATCTCTACAGGATGGATCAGAAGCAGGAGCGTATCTCCAATATAAAGACTTGTATCGACAGGATGGTGATCTCAGAAAGCGATAACCACTGGACCTGGATTGATGCGATTCAGATGGCGATGCCGGTATTTGCAAAACTGGGTGTTCAGTACAGTGATACCCGGTATTTTGACAAGATGTACAGGCTTTACAACTATCCTAAAACAACCCTGGGGCTCTATAATAAAACTGACCGACTCTGGTGGAGGGATGCTTCCTTTAAAAACCAGAAGACCTCTTCAGGGAAAAATATCTACTGGTCACGGGGCAACGGATGGGTCTTTGCCGCACTGGTACGCGTATTAAGCGAACTTCCGGATACAGATCCTTACAGGACAGAATACCTGGATATTTTCACAGAGATGGCAGGAGCGCTTGCTTCTGTGCAGCGCGATGACGGGTTCTGGAATGAAAACCTGGCCGATCCGGAGCATTTC
>JGI24712J26585_10004602_pt1 | contig 10455 bp, 11 predicted proteins | sample BioPla3DNA2_FD_26585 | JGI IMG/M metagenome (IMG submission 26585)
TTTTTATATCAATTAAGTAACTATTTGTTTAATGAAGGCTATGATAAAAATATCTATGATAGTATAGTTAGTAAAATTCATGTAGATGAAAGTGAAATTTATCAAAATGAATATAATAAATTATTTAAAAAATATAAAAATAAGTATCCTAAAGAAATACTTGATATTAAAATAAAAGACAAACTTATTAAATTAGGTTTTGACATATAAAAACGGATTATAATTTAATCCGTTTTTTCTGTTGTAGCATTTAGTATTGTGTTAGAAATGTAATTTGAATATTGTTTAGCAAGTACAGAATCTTCAATCTTCATTTTACTTTTTTTACGATAATATTGTAATGCTTTTGTATGAAGAGCCTGATCTTTTTCTAATGCTTCTTTTCCAAGCGTTGCAATAATACTTTCTTTTACATCCTTTAATGCTGGTTTTTCATAAGACTTTCCACGATATACAATATGATAACCAATTTCAGTTTTAACAACACCATCATATAGACTATTATCTTTTAGTTTAAACACTTCATCGGTTAATTTTTGATATTTAGTACCTAAAGAGTTTTTATTTATCTTACCTAAAGAACCACCTTTGCTTTTAGTTGCATCATCTTGGGATTTTTCTTTTGCTAATTTTTCAAATGTAGCTAAAATATCTTTTTTCTCATCTTTAATTTCTTTTAAAATATCTTTTGCATCATTTAGTGCTTTATCCTCAGCTTTAGTTTTTTCTTCTTTTGACATTTTATCGGTTACTTTTGGAACAATTAATATATGTTTTACATCAATATCTTCAGAAACATTATTTTTATAATACTGTTCAATTTGTTTATCAGTAACATTTTCTTTAGCATATTCATTAGCAGCATGATTTTGAAGATAATTTAAATATACTGATTCCTTATATTCTTCAACGCTGGCCATTCTTGTGTAGTAATATAATGCTTGTATAAGTTTATCTTCATCAGGATAACTTTCTTTTAATTTTTCAACCTCTGTTTCAGCAAGCTTTTTAGCCTCGTCAATATATTTAGGAAATGCTCTTTCAAAAATTTTAACATCAACCATTGTAATTAGAGTAGAAAGTGCATAAGTATTTTTCATCTTTTCATATAAGTCATCAACACTTATGGGTTTTTCTTTACCGAAAGATACGACGATATCTTTTCCGTTTGATAATTTTGGAACTTTACCACATCCTGTTAATAATACTATAACAAGTAATAAACATAATACTTTTTTCATAAATTTATACCTCCCATAAAAGTTATTATAACAATAACTATGCTAAAATACAATTATTTTCTATGAAAAAAGCGACTTTTCACATTTTTTATAATTATGCAAATAAAACATATAATATTATTTAATATTAATTATTATCGTCTTAAATGTTTTGTCTATAAAATTTATATAATTTTAACATATGAAAATTCTTAATTTATTGGTGTTATATCAATATTACTATTTAATGAAGTAAGAATATTTTTAAATTCTTCATAAATAGCTCTATAATTTTTATTATAGGTTTCATTCATTTTATCAAAAGGGATTACTTTAAAGGCGTCTGAACCAAAAATATTACCATTATTATATGTATAAATGAGATCTCCTCTGAGATTTTCTACTTTGATAGTAAAAGTCTTATCTTTGTTGGTAGTTTTAACTATATCCATTCCTGCAAGAACTCCAACAATACCCTTATTGTTTAAATAGGTTAATACTCCTTGATTAGATATAAAATTACCCAAAGAGTAAAAGACTACTGTTTTACCTTCATTAATAATATCAAATGGCTGAAGACAGTGGGAATAGGTACCAAGTATAATATCAACACCAAGCTCTGATAAATGCATTGCAAGCTGTTTATTATAGTTAGATGGAACCGTTGAATATTCCGGCGAATTTTTATGCCAATGCATTGCAACAATTAAAACATCAACCTTTTTTTTAAGCTCAATTATTTCTTGATCTGATATTTCTTCAGAATAAGTATCAATTAAATACTCTTGGCCTTTTATAAAGCCATCTAATCCATTTAAAGTAGTAGTATAATTTAAAAAGCCATAAGTTATACCATTTATAGTATTTACATTATATTTATTTTCTCTTGTTTCCTCTATATTTAAACCATCAAAGACAACATTTTTTGATTCCCAATATTTATATGCATTAGTTACACAATCTTTTGTTTTTGTTTTACAATCAGCACTATGATTTGATGCTAAAGATACCATATTAAAACCAATATCAACCATAGCATCGCCAAACTCAGATGGACTATTGAAGTGGGGATAACAATGATATCCTTTTACATTCCATTGGTTTTCATTTGGAAAAATATCAGGTTGTTTTCCTCCGAAGATAGTTTCTTGGTTATAATAAGCAATATCATATTTATTAACTATATCTTTTATCATTTCTACTTGAGGTGCAAAATTAAAAGTATCAGTTTTTTTATTATAAGCATCAATATAAACAGAATTATGAAGCAAGGCATCTCCAGTTGCTACTAAAGAAATTTTTTCTACTTTAGGCCAAACTTCTTTGGGAATTTTAGGTTTATCATTTTTAATGCTATTATTTTCTTTCATAAAAAACTCCTTTATAAAATTAATGCTTTTAGGATTATTTTTAAGGAAAATAAATCCATATATTAAAGTAATTCCAATAATTAAAAGAGCTAGAGTAAACTTAACTTTCTTTTTCAATCGCCTTTTTTTCATTAATTACTCCAATAATACGATTATAGACATCTTCAACTTTTCTATGTGGTCTTTGTCTTACATTTGGTAGCAAATGTAGGTGAATATGTTTAATAGCTTGCGCATCGCCATAATTAATATCATAACTCATCGAAGACTCATTAGTGGCCTTTTCTAAAATAGGGGTTAACTCTTTAGCTATTTTATACATATAAAGAAATGTATTATCATCAACAGTAAATATATTTTCAATATGCTTTTTTGGAACAATAAGAGTATGTCCATCACAAATAGGATTAATATCCATAAAAGCAATTACGATATCATCTTCATAAACTATTTTAGATGGAATTTGTTTGTTGATAATCTTACAAAAAACACAATTATCCATATTATAATTCCTTTCGTATATATTTTATCATATTTATTTCAACTATTAAACCATAATGAATCTAGATCAACATTATCGCTATTTGGAAGCGGATTTGGCAAATCAAATTTTAATAAAGAGGGACATTTAAAGGCATTTCCAAAACATATAGCATGACCAGCTTTAACTACCTTCATTTTTTCAATAATTTCCTCATTAACATCCGGAATAGCTTTAGCAATATAGTTAATATCAACAGGGTGAGTCATTTTAAAAAATAGAAAATTAGAGCATTGACTTAAACATGTTTCTGAAAGTTCGCTAGGTCTTTGAGATATTAAAGTTAAAATATTACCATATTTTCTTCCTTCTTTAGTTATTCTTTCAAAAATATTATAACCAAGAATTGCATTATCGGTATCATGCTCTTCACTTTGAACATAACGGTGTGCTTCTTCAAGAATGATATTAATAGGAAATGAAGCTCTTTGTGTAGCACTTTTTAAATAATTAAAAAACAATTTAGAATATATTTTAACAATAACTCTAGCAAAACGATCATCTAATTCACTAATATTAAAGTTTATAATTTGGGCGACAGAACCATCTGATTTAAGAAACAAATTTTTAATATAAGTTTCTCTATCGATATAGTAGTTTTCATCGTTTTCTTTCAAAAAGAAAGATTTACTATCGCTATTAAGTAATGAATTTAAACGCACTTTTAAAATATTAAAGTCATCATATATTTTATCACTTTTCCAAACTCCTTCGGATATTAGAGCAAAATCAAGAGCATCAGCAAAATCATTTAATGAGTAAGAAAAAGTCCCATCAGGAATAGTTGTATATACCTCTTCAGTAGAAAATTGTTCTAAAAAATTAACTATTTCTTCAATAGCATTAATTTTATTATTACTATCAATCAACAAGCATTGTCTTACTGTTCTATTATAACCAGGTTGGCTAATTATACTTTCTAAATTTAAATCTTTAGTTTTAAATTTTGTTAGTGCTGAAATAAATAGATCTCTTATTTGTGATGCTTGTCTTCCACTTAATATAATATCTAATAGTGCTTGAGCAATAATGCTATTTTTATATACTATAACTTCTTCTTCTTTTCTTTTAAATAGACTAACATTTCTTAAAGTTTTTTCTAATATTGAAATTTGAATAGGTTTAGTAACATTTAATAATAAAGCATAGTCATCAATATCTAAAAGCCATGGAGGAAGGTAAATAATTTCTTTATTAGATGAAAGATTCGAAGAATATATTTTATATCCTTTATTTGGTATTTCATTTAAATAAGAAAAGGCTTCGGTATATTCGCCATAAGTGTCAAAAAGTGCAATATGGATATTATTTGATAAATTATTAATGTTAAGTAAATTTTGCATTATTCGAGCAAAAGCACAAGATTTACCTGAACCTGTGGAACCAAATATTGCAAAATGATTCCCAAATAAAGCCGATAATTTAGCTTTAATAGGAACATTATCATAAAAAGGAAGTTTAGCTATCTCAAGCTTTTTAACATTTTTAAAAGTTAATAATTCTCCGATAAAAGAGGGGTCAATTAAATCGACAGTAGATTTTAAAGCGGGCTTTTTAATAATACCAAATTCAAATTCATTATTATTATATTCTCCAAGTAAATTTATAATAGCATTAAAAGAATCTATAGATATTATTTCCCCAATATAGACCTTGTTTTCATCTTTAATAACGACATACAAATTAAGAAAACTCTTATTTACTGAAGGATCTACAGATAATTTTAAATATAATTTATTGTCAATAATTTTTTCTATTTTTCCTAGCATACTTAGCACCCTTTATTATATCAATTTTAACACAAATTATTATTTAATACTATAATAAATAATTTAAAAAGGTCGTCAACAAATAATGGTTGACAGCAGATAAAGAAAAGTGTTATAATTATTTTAGTCAAAGGAGGATAGTATATGGCAGTTAAATTAAGATTAAAGAGAATCGGCGGAAGACAAAAACCATTTTATAGAATTGTCGCAGCTGATTCAAGAAGTCCAAGAGATGGTAAATTCATTGAAATGATTGGAACTTATAATCCTGTTAAAGGAAAAGATGAAATTAATATTGATGAAGAAAAAGCATTAAAATGGTTAAATAATGGAGCTGAAGTTACTGATACTGTAAGAAATATATTTTCAAGAAAAGGTATTATGGAAAAATATGCTAATAGTAAAACAAAAGCTTCAAAAAAAGAAGTAAAGAAGGATTAGGTTAATATGAATATTATAGAATATACAGAATTTCTTGTAAAAAGTCTTGTTAAAAATCCTGATATGGTAAAAGTTCAAATTTTTGAAAGTGAAGGGGAAGACCCAATTATAGAGATTATAGTTCATAATGATGATATGGGAGCAATAATTGGTAAAGGGGGAAGAAACGCAACAGCCCTTAAAACAATTATTCAAGCATTTGCTTTTGTAAATAAAATGTCTAAAGTAAAGATAAATATTGATTCATTCTAAGTGGTGTTAACATCGCTTTTTTATTTCAAAAAAAAACTAGGTTTCCTAGTTCATATTTTTAATTTTTTGTGCTAATCTTGATTTATTTCTATTAGCGGTATTCTTTTTAATTAAGCCTTTACCAACTGCATTGTCACATTTGCTCTGAAATGTTAAGAATAATTCTTCAGCTTTCTTTTTGTCACCAGTAGCAATAGTTTTTTCAATATTTTTAATAAGATTTTTTACTCTTGCTTTAGGTTCACGGTTAAAAATAGTTTTTTTAGCTGTAACTTTAACCGCTTTTTTTGAACTTTTAATATTAGGCATACTATCTCCCTTCTTTTAATACGTCTTTATTTTAACAAATTGTTAAACAATAATCAATAATCAAACACTTTATTTATTTTATAATATTATGTATAATACTAATTGATTGGTGGTAAAGATGGATAAATCACATATTAGGAATTTTTCAATAATAGCTCATATTGATCATGGTAAAAGTACTCTTGCTGATCGAATTTTAGAAACAAGTGCATCATTTCCTAAAAGATTAATTAAAAAGCAAACTTTAGATAGTATGGATCTTGAACAAGAAAGAGGAATTACTATTAAGCTTAATGCTGTGAAGTTAGATTATAAATATAATGGTGAAGATTATATTTTAAATCTAATAGATACTCCTGGACATGTTGATTTTTCATATGAAGTTTCAAGAAGTTTAGCAGCTTGTGAAGGGGCAATTTTAATTGTGGATGCATCTCAAGGTATTGAAGCCCAGACATTAGCTAATTTATATCTTGCTATGGAACATGATTTAACCATTATTCCGGTTATTAATAAAATAGATTTGCCTAATGCTGATATTCCTAAGGTAAAAAAAGAGCTTATTAAAACTTTGGGTTTTAAAGAAGAAGAAATTATTTTAGTAAGTGGTAAAACAGGCGAGGGGGTTAAGGAACTTTTAGATGAAGTTGTAGTTAGAATAAAGCCGCCTTTAGCGGATGATAATAAACCTTTAAAAGCTTTAATATTTGATAGTTATTTTGATTCTTATCGAGGAGTTGTTTTACTTGTTAAAGTAGTTGAAGGTAAAATTAAAATAAAAGATAAAATTAAAATGATGGCTAAAGGTTCTGTTTTTGAGGTTACTGAGGTTGGGGTTAATCAGCTAGATAACACTCCAATACCAGTTTTATCAAGCGGAATGGTTGGATATGTTTGTGCTGCTATTAAAGATATATCAAAAGTTTCTGTAGGTGATACTATAACTTTGGAAAATAATAGTGCCAAAGAACCTATAAAAGGATATAAACCTATGAAACCAATGGTCTTTTCGGGGATATTTCCAACGGAGGCAAATAAATATGATGAATTAAAGGATGCTATGGAAAAGCTAAAACTTAATGATGCATCTTTAACAATTGAGCCAGAAGTATCAACTGCTCTAGGATTTGGTTTTAGAACGGGTTTTTTGGGACTTTTACATATGGATGTCATCTTGACAAGATTAGAAAGAGAATTTAATTTAAATACTATTGCAACTAGTCCTTCGGTTATTTATAAAGTATATCTTACAAATGGTACAATGGAAGAAATAGATAGTCCTAATAAAATGCCTGATAAGTCACATATTAATTATATTGAAGAACCATATATTTATACTAATATAATAGCACCAAATGAATATATTGGACCTATTATGGAACTTTGCCAAGATAAAAGAGGTATATATAAAACAACAGAATATATTGATGAGACAAGAGTTAATATTCATTATGAAATACCTCTTGGAGAAATCGTATATGATTTTTATGATCGATTAAAAAGTAGTACCAAGGGTTATGCTTCTTTTGATTACGAAATATCACAATATAATAAATCTGATTTAGTAAAAATGGATATTTTATTAAATGGTGAAATAGTAGATGCATTATCAGTAATCGTTCATAAGGACTTTGCTTATTCAAAAGGAAGAGTTATAACCGAAAAATTACGTAAGTTAATACCAAGACAAATGTTTCAAGTGCCAATTCAAGCTAGTATTGGAAGCAAAGTTATAGCCAGAGAAACTATTCCTGCGATGAGAAAAAATGTTTTGGCTAAGTGTTATGGTGGCGATGTATCAAGAAAAAGAAAATTATTAGAAAAACAAAAAGAAGGTAAAAAAAGAATGAAAATGGTAGGTTCGGTTGAAGTTCCTCAGGAGGCATTCTTAGCTGTTTTATCTAGTGAGGAGTAGTATGTGAGAAGTAAAGCCCAAGAAGAAGAAATTACAAAAAAAATACTTAAATTAAGTATTATATTTGTTGAAGAAAATCTTTCTGATAAAGAGTTATCAAAACAAACAGGTATTCCTACATCAAGTGTTGGAAGATATTTAACATGTAAATTAGCTAAAGAAGTATTGGGAGAAAAAACTTTTGCATATATAAAACAAAAACGTCAAGAAAATAAATTAAAAGGCAGATCTAAAGGTGGTCAGACTTTTGCAAAAAACAATCATTATATTAAAGATGAATTTGGTAAGTTTATAGGTAGTTATAAAGATGAGTAATCTTTCTTCGATATATATACATGTTCCTTTTTGCACTAAAATATGCTCGTATTGTGATTTTTGTAAAGTTTTATATGATGAGAAGTGGCTTAGGAAATATTTAACTTCATTAGAAAAAGAAATTAATTTAAGATATAAGAGTAATAAAATAAAAACGATTTATATTGGCGGTGGAACACCAAGTTGTTTTGATAATGCTTTTTTTGAACAACTTCTTAAAATAGTTGCTACTTTTAATAAGGGAAAAGATATTGAATATACAATTGAGTTTAATCCTGAAGATATTAATGAAAATAAAATAAAGCTTCTTAAAAAGTATGGTGTAAACAGAATTAGTATTGGAATCCAAACCTTTAATAAAACCCTTTTAGCAATTTTAAATAGAAATAGTGACTATGAAGATATAAAGAAGAAAATAAAATTATTAAAAGATAATAATATTAATAATATTAATATCGATTTAATGTATGCAATTAGTAATCAATGCTTATCAGATTTAAAAGATGATTTAGAAAAAATTATTTCTTTGGATATAAGACATATTAGTACTTATAGTTTAATATTAGAAAAAGGAACGGTTTTGTATAATAAGAAAATGCCTTTAATTAGTGAAGAAACAGATGCGAAAATGTATAATACGATAGTTAATTTTTTAAAAACACATGGTTTTTGTCATTATGAAATATCTAACTTTGCTAAAAAGGGCTATGAATCAAAACATAATTTAACTTATTGGAATAATAATGAATATTATGGTTTTGGACCCGGTGCTAGTGGATATATAAATAATGTTAGATATACTAACACGAGAAATTTAAATAAATATTTTAATGGAAATTATTTTTTTGATAAAGAAATCCTTACTAAAAAAGATGTTATGAATTATGAAATAATTTTAGGATTAAGAAAAATAAAGGGAATAAATGTAAAAGATTTTTATGCTAAATATAAAGTTAATATTTTTGATGAATATAATATTGAGCCTTTAATAAAAGATAAATCCTTAATATTTGAGAAGGATAATATTTACATAAACCCAGATAAACTATATATTATGAATGAAATATTAATTAAATTAATATAAATTTATGTTAAAATAAAGGTAGGTGATTGATATGAACGTTATAATTAGCGCTGGTGGAACAGGTGGCCATATATATCCAGCTGTTGCCATAATAAATAAATTGAAAGAAAAAGAAAAAGATTTGAATGTTTTATATATTGGTACTCATAATCGAATGGAAAAAGATATAATTCCTTCACTTGACATTAAATATGAAGCTTTGGAAATATATGGTTTTAGTAAAAAGAAAATATTTAGAAATATAAAAAATATCTTTTTAGTTATAAAGGCTTATAATAAATGTAAAAAGATAATAAAAGAATTTATGCCTGATGTTGTAATTGGTGCTGGTGGTTATGTTACAATGCCAGTTATTCTTGCAGCAAATAAACTAGGTATAAAAACCTGTATTCATGAACAAAATAGTATTCCAGGTAAAACTAATAAATGGTTAGGAATGGTAGATCTTGCATGTATTTCTTATGAAAACAGTAGAAAATATCTTAAAGCTAAGAAAATTGTTTATACAGGAAATCCTTGTGGTGAAAATGCGATTAATGCTAAAAAAATAGCCAAGGAAACATTAGGATTTAAGAAAAACAAAAAACTAATTTTAATAGTTTCAGGTTCTCTTGGAAGCACAACTTTAAATGATAAATTTAAAAATTTTTTACATCTTATTGATGAGACTGATAATTTTGAAGTTTTATATATAACAGGAAAAGATTACTATAAAGAGTTCATTAAAAATAATAAATTTTCTAAAAGTGTAAAATGTGTTCCTTATTTAGATAATTTATCTGGTTTTATGAAAAACGTTGATTTAGTTATTTCTAGAGCAGGAGCAGGAATAATATCGGAGCTTCTTGCTTTAGAGATCCCTTCGATAATGATTCCATCACCTTATGTTGCTAATAATCATCAGTATTATAATGCTCTTGATTTAAAAGAAAAGGGCGTTGCTATTTTAATTGAAGAAAAAGATTTTGATGCAAACTTAGTTTATCTTGAAGTAAAGGAATTACTAGATAATAATACTACTTATATTAGAATGAAAACTAATTTAAAAAGTCTTGATTTAAAGAATGCTTCTGTAGCAATATATGAAGAAATAAAGGAGTTAATAAACAATGAATGAGTTTGGTAAAGTATTAGAAAATGTTAGTTTAAAAGACTATAGTACATTTAAAATAGGAGGAATAACTAAGTATTTAGTTAAACCTTATAGTGAAGAAAAACTTTCCAAATTAATTAAATATT
>JGI24712J26585_10004603_pt1 | contig 10454 bp, 8 predicted proteins | sample BioPla3DNA2_FD_26585 | JGI IMG/M metagenome (IMG submission 26585)
GACCACAGCCAAACTGGACTATCAAGCACAACAATATTGTAAGTGACTATATATACTTAGTCTTATATTAAAATATATTGAAAAATGGGGAAACTCAAAATGTGTAATATATTGTATAAACATTGAGTAACATATATAATTAAAATTAGAAATCAACTAATAATCATAGGAGAATACTTATGCAGAAAAAAATAGTTGAAACTAATGAAGCTAAGAGACTAGAAGAGTCAAGGAAAAACAAAAACATATGGCATCGCTGGGGTCCCTACTTAAGCGATAGACAATGGGGTACCGTTCGTGAAGACTATAGTGCTGATGGAAGTGCATGGGAGTACTTCCCTCATGACCATGCCCGCTCAAGGGCATATCGTTGGGGGGAAGATGGTATAGCAGGTATTTCAGACATTAAGCAGAATCTATGTTTTGCACTGGCATTATGGAATGAGAAGGACCCTATCATAAAGGAAAGATTTTTTGGACTCACAGGAAATGAAGGAAATCACGGTGAAGATGTCAAGGAATACTACTTCTATCTGGCAAATACCCCAAGTCATTCATATATGAAATTTCTATATAAATATCCACACAACTCCTATCCATATGATTTACTGGTTCAGGAAAATAAAAAGAGAAAAAATCAAGAAAGCCGTGGTGGAAGAGAATATGAATTGCTAGACACTAGTATATTTGACCAAAACCGATATTTTGACGTCTTTGTGGAATATGCAAAAAATTCACCGGAAGATATTTTGATAAAAATTGAAATTATTAATCGAGGATTAGAAACAAAAAGCATATGTGTTTTGCCTACACTATGGTTTAGAAATACCTGGTCATGGGGATATGGCATAGAATCGAAGCCGTCGATAAAGTATGCACCAACTGGAAAGGATTTTGATGTTTTTGAAGCGAATAGCGAAAAACTTGGGTTGAGATGGTTGTATTTTGAGAAAGCAAAGGAAGTTTTATTTACCGATAATGAAACAAACATGCAAATATTTAGCCAACAGAATACAAACCCCTATGTAAAGGATGGGATAGACAGATATATAGTGGAAGGAGTTAAAGAGGCTGTTAATCCAGATAAGACAGGTACGAAGGCTACAGCTTGTTATAGGTTTGATATTGGATCGGGTGAGTCAAAAATAATACGCTTGAGATTGTGTAACACAAAAGATTTGGCTAGTCCTTTTGATTCAGAGTTTGAGGCTGTTTTTAATATCCGTGAACATGAAATGAACGAGTTTTATGAGTGCTTACACCCATTAAATATTGATGAGGATCTTAAGAATATACAAAAGCAAGCTTTTGCAGGTTTGCTATGGACTAAACAATTTTACTATTATTCGGTCAAGCAATGGCTTAATGGAGATCCCTCAAATCCGCCTCCTCCAGAGGAGAGGAAAAAAAGTAGGAACAGTGAATGGTTGCATATTTACTGCAAAGATATTATATCCATGCCTGATAAATGGGAGTACCCGTGGTTTGCTGCATGGGATCTCGCTTTTCATACAATTCCCCTATGCTTAATAGATCCTGATTTTGCTAAACAGCAGCTGCATTTATTTACAAAGGAGTGGTATATGCACCCAAATGGACAGATACCTGCATATGAGTGGTCGTTTAGTGATGTAAACCCTCCGGTTATGGCTTGGGCGGTTTGGGAAGTTTATGAAATAGAGGGGAAATACTACGGACGAAGAGATACAGATTTTTTAAAACGTATGTTTAATAAACTGCTTTTATATTTTACTTGGTGGGTAAACCGCAAGGATGTATACGGAAATAATGTATTTGAGGGTGGTTTTTTAGGGCTTGATAATATCTCAATATTTGATAGAAGTCAGCCTGGCATACCTGATATTGTTATAGAACAATCGGATGGAACTGCATGGATGGGAATGTACTGTCTGAATATGCTAAAGATTTCTGCCGAGTTAGCAAAAATCGACTCTGCCTATGAGGAGTGGGGTGGGAAATTTCTACAGCACTTTTTCTATATAGCAGATGCTATGAACCATATTGGTTCCGACAGTATTAACCTTTGGGATGAGGAGGATAAATTTTATTACGACCTTATGAGAATACCCGGAAGGATAGAAAGAATAAAAGTGCGTTCAATGGTAGGACTTATACCGCTTTTAGCCGTGGAGACCTTTAAATATGAGGAACTATTTATGCACTGGCCAACGGGTTTTACAAGTTTAGAAGATAATCAAGATTTAAAGACACAGCTAAGATGGTATATGAAGCATAGGCCAGACCTGACCAAACACAAAAATGTGTTTATAAAAGGATTGGAAGATGACTATAATTTTTCAGAGAAGGGGCTTTTATTATCCTTTGTGGAAAAAGAAAGACTTGAACAAATTTTGAGCAGGATGCTAGACGAAAATGAGTTCTTAAGCCCTTATGGTATAAGATCCCTGTCAAAATACCATGAAGACAATCCCGTTTCTATTAATGTATATGGAAAAGATTATGGTATAAAATATGAACCCGCTGAATCCACTACGGGAATGTTCGGAGGAAATTCAAATTGGAGAGGTCCAATATGGTTTCCATTAAACTATATGATTATTGAGGCGTTGCAAGAGTTTTATCGATACTATGGAGATGACTTAAAGGTTGAGTGCCCTAAAGGCTCAGGCAAACAAATGAATCTGCTGGAAGTCTCTGAAGAGTTGTCAAGACGGCTTATTGCGATATTTGCTGTTGATGCTTCTAAGAATGAAAGAAGGCCTGTATATGGAGATTTAGATGAATTCCAGAAAGACCCTTTGTGGAAAGATGGGATTTTGTTTTATGAGTATTTTCATGGAGACAACGGTGCGGGTTTAGGAGCAAGTCACCAAACTGGATGGACCGCATTGATTGCAAAATTAATTACTCAAATTTAGTATTTCAAAAATATGTCGGTTCAAATTGTGGGATAAGAATGATAAAATATAAATTATCTTAACATAAAATATGGGGGTTAAAATGGTTAATAAAAAGAGAGCAACAATATTTATTGCAGCTTTTATTGCTGTCATATTGTCTATTAATGTTTTACCGGTAAGTATATTTGCAGCAAATGCTTGGGATGCATATTCCGATTTCATACCTAATCATACGCCTGTAGCTAAAAGAGAACTCAGAGGTGCATGGATTAGCACGGTGATAAACCTTGATTGGCCTTCAGCTGATGCAAAGAAGATAACTAATGATCAAGAGAGGATACAAAAGAGTAAGGAAGAACTTATCACGATATTAGATAAAATGGTTGAAATGAATATGAATGCTATATTCTTTCAGGTTAGTCCCGAGGCTGATGCGTTATATAAATCAGATCTAGTGCCTTGGTCAAGGTATTTAACGGGAACTTTTGGAAAGGATCCCGGATTTGATCCTCTTGAATTTGCTATATCAGAGGCTCATAAACGGAATTTAGAAATTCATGCCTGGTTTAATCCCTACAGAGTATCGATGGATATGAAAGATGCGACAAAAGCATCCCTTAATATAAATAAAAGTGTATATAAAGAACATCCTGAATGGATTAAGAATTCTAGGGACAGATTTGTGGTTGATCCCGGTATACCTGAAGCAAGGAAATGGGTAATAGATCGTGTCATGGAAGTAGTCAATAATTATGATGTGGATGGAGTACACTTTGATGATTATTTCTACTATGAAAAAACCATAGGTGAGCTTAAAGATGAGGATACCTATAATAAATATAACAACGGTCAGTTTTCAAATATTGGAGATTTTAGAAGAAATAATACCTATCTTTTGGTAAGCGAGCTTTCAAAGGAGATAAAGAAAACAAAGTCTTGGATTAAGTTTGGCATAAGTCCTGCAGGAATATGGGGAAACAAAAAGGATGGCCTTGCAAACGGGTCAAATACGCAGGCAAGTTCAACAAATTATAATAACTGTTTTGCGGATACAAGAAAGTGGGTAGTAGACGAAATTATTGATTATATAGCACCACAGATTTATTTTTCTTTTGGATACGAAAGAGCAGCCTATGGCGAACTTGCAACATGGTGGTCAGATGTATGTCGTGGCAAAAATGTTCATCTATATATTGGTTTGGCATTATACAAGGTAAATGACAGCACCGATAAGGACTTTACCACCAATGACGGTGTTCCGGAGTTTACAAGACAGCTTAAGTTTAATACGGTTAAGCCTGAGATAGCAGGAGATATAATGTTTAGAGTTTTAAACTTAAACGATAAGTTTAAACAACCGGTTGTAAATGCAGCGAAGAGTTTGAGAGCTACTAAAGCACTTGTTCCCGTTATGGAGTGGAAGGGTGGTTCGGCTCCAAATAATCCTGTTAACGGAAAATTGGAGAATGTTTCAAACAAACTGAAACTGACTTGGGTTGATAATGGTCCTGATACCAAATACTTTGCAGTTTATCGCTTTAATTCAGATGAAAGTGCTGATATTAATTTAGATGAGAGTGCAAAAAAGCTTGTTGCTACTGTGAGAAAGTCTGCCGATGGTATACAGGAATATGTGGATGAGGGAGTCTACGATATTGAAAAAGTTTATTATGTGGTTACAGCTTTAGATAGACTTCATAATGAAAGTTCTGGACTTACAATTTCAACAAAACAATCGAAGTATTTTCACGATGTGGGGCTTAGATACTCTTGGGCTATGGATGCTATTGATTCACTATATGAAAAAGGCGTGGTCAAGGGTGTAGGAGGAAATATATTTAATCCCGCTACAAACACAAAAAGAGCGGATTTCACAATCATGGCGATTAAAGCTTTAGGGTTTGAAGCGGATTTTACACAGAATTTCAGTGATGTAAAACAAGATGCCTATTACTATAATCCAATAGGAGTAGCAAAAGAGCTTGGAATTGTGAAAGGAATGGGAGAACTATTTGTCCCAGAAGGGAATATCACTAGACAGGATATGATGGTTATTATGCTCAAAGCATTAGAAGTCAAGGGTATAACCTATGAACAAGACGGCAACGATTATTTAGCAAGGTATAGTGACAATAATCAAATCAGTGATTATGCGAAAGATGCAGTGGCATTTCTGACAAAACTAGGGGTTGTGCAGGGTTCAGAAGGGAAATTGAATCCTAAACAGTTAGCCACAAGAGCTGAAATTGCAGTTATACTTCAAAACATTTTAGACAAGGTTGTAAAGTAACAATATTGGTTTATAGAACTAAATAGATATATAATATCTTACTTAAGATATCATAAAAGAAGACCAAAAGTACATTTTTTGGTCTTCTTTTATGCTTACGCTGTAAATAATGTCTTGGTATACTTCTAAAGATCTTTCTTTTACAAAAATCACTAATAATTATTTGATTACCAGTACATAAGAGCTAGAATCCACCGATATAACCGCCTTGACATAAGGCGAAGCCATATTATCAAAGACTTTTCAACAGTATTTAAGATAAAAAAGGAAACATAAAACAAGCTAGGATTAAAGATCTTTGTTTGTTGTATTATGTAAAAAAAACATAAAATTGGGTTGTTTAATGTTTACTTTATTTGCATTATGTGATATTATTTGATAGATTACGTAATCATATTATGTATTTAGATCTGTTAGGCATATTTTCATAATGCACTTCAACTACAAAAAGGGTAGTCTGGAAACATATCAAACATTGATATTAGAGTATGGTAGGCAAATTAATTTTGTTGTAAGGCATTTGACAAGAAACATTAAGGAGGGTATTAAGTTGAGTGTCAAAGAATTTAATGTGGTGTTTGAGAAAATTAAGAATGTAACAGGTATATCGGATATTGGGTACCATGAAATAAGAGATGGGATGTTACATCCAGTGTACAAAACAAGTACTGATACATTGGACTTAGAGAAATGGAGGAGCACGCATTCTCAACATCCTGTACTAATAGATAAAACTGAAATACTTAAGCAAATTGTTGGTCAACGTAGACCAGCAATTGTAAATGATGTAAATTCAGATAAACGTTCTGCAGATGCTTTTTTTCTTTTCGGAATTGATAGCATTCTTATTGTACCAGTTATTGAAAAGGAAGTTGTAACAGGAATATATTGCATTGCATCTATTGGTAAATTACACAACTTTACAGAGGAAGAAGCTAATAAATGTGAGGAAATCATAAATGCCTCAAGATTAAGTATTCCTTATGGAGAGGGTGTGAGAATAAAGGCATGAAAATATCTGAAGCGATTTTACAATACTTGAAATTGAACGAAGTAGAAGTTATGTTTGGAATTCCTGCGGGGACTGTAAGCCCTATTTTTGATGCTATGAACGATGTTAAGATCCAGCCAATCGTGACAAAAAATGAAGGCGGAGCTGCATATTGTGCTGCAAGATATGCAAATCTGACTAAAAAACTTGGAGTATGTATAGGTGCAGGAGGTGTAGGGGTACCTAATATGCTTAATGGGATATTAGATGCAAAACGTACAAAAGCACCTGTACTAATTATATCTGGTTATGTAAATAGATGGCAGATAGGCAAGGGAGCTATTCAGGAACAGGATGCAGTTGAAATATTTAAACCAGTGACGAAATTTAGTAAAATGGTTCTTGAACCAGAAGATGTAATGAAGGATTTGGAAGCAGCTATAAAGGCCGCATACACTGTACCTCAAGGACCAGTATTTTTAAGCATACCTGTAGACCTTCAGAGTTGTGAGTTTGTTGGAGAATTGCCAAATAAAGTCGATTATCAGAATTGTTCTCGGATAGACATTGATTTTGGGACATTGGATAAGATAGTAAATACAATAGATAGAGAAAAATATGGCATTATTATGGTGGGTAAAGGGTGTATGAGATTGTCAGAGGACATTATGGCTTTGAGTGAACGTCTGCAATGGCCAATTATTACTACACCCAGTGGTAAAGGAGTTATACCGTCGGATTTTGCCTTGAATCTTGGAAATTATGGGTTTACCAGCTCTGATTCTGCCGAAGAATTCGTTGAAAAAGGACCTGCAACATGTGTTCTTGCACTTGGAACTAGTATGGGAGAAGCAAGTACCAGTAATTTTAATAAAATACTATTAAAAAATCGCAAACTTATTCACATTGATAATGATTCCAATGAATTGGATAAAGTTTTCGAAGCGGATTTAAAATTAAATGCAGATCTCAAAATGATAGTTCCGGAACTTGTAGAAAGAGTACGAAAGTCTGAAATGGTGTATAACAAACCCTTATCTAGAGAAACGGAGAGTTCTGGAAGTCACTTATTGTCTGTGAAAACTTTCTTTGAAAAAATACATAAGCTTTTGCCTGACCAAACAACTTATTTATGTGACATAGGTGAATATATGAATTTTGCTTTAAAGTACTTGAATAGTCCTCAAGGTAGTGATTTCGAATTTAGTATTAATTTCGGTGCTATGGGATCTGCTATTGGGGGTGCACCAGGAGCCTACTTTGCAAATCCTGAAAAGAAAGTTGCAGTATTTGCTGGAGATGGGTGCTTTTTCATGAATGGGATGGAAATTCTAACAGCAAAAGAGTACAATTTACCAATAATATATTTTATTATTAATAATTCGATGCTCGGATATGTTGAACATGGACACCAATATCTTTACGGAAGATCACTAGAATGCTTTAAGCAAGAGAGAATATCTATAACTGAGATGGCGAAAGCTATGGATATAAGGGCTGTGCGGATTTGTAATAATGAGGAAATTACCAAAATTTCTGAATTTATATCAAACATGGATGGTCCTTGCCTGATAGAGCTTGTTATAGATGGCACGGAGCCTCCTCCTATTGTAGGGAGACTTAAAGCCCTAAAACAATTTAATGAAGCTCAGTGAATATTTCATGAATTCGTTCTAATATTAAAAGTGTAAAAAGAATAAGGTGTAAAGCAAAAGGTTGTTACCTTAGAAACAGTATTGAATTTGCTTGCACCTTATTCCTATTTTATTTATAAAGGACTTCTAAAAATACGGATGTATACATAATCTATAAAAGGTAAAAAAGTGCAGATAAATTAAGTAATACGTTGGAAATTCCAAATAATGCTGACTAATCGACTTTGCATAAGTGGACAAACGAACGTAAAAAGTGTAATAATTAATTATTAAGTCTAGTAATTTTCAATAATAAGTCATATGTATAACATAAATCTTGTTTTTTCATAAATACAAAAAATCGAGGTGTTGCAGTAATGAGTAACACAAGAAGTAGACAAGCCTGTATGTTGGGTATTTATGTGTGTCTTACTGTTCTAATTAGTTATGCATTGATATATCTTATTATCCAGTTTAAGCCGATATTGTTGACAATGAGTACTTAAATATGTTTCTTTCCTTTATAAGAGGCTATTTTAAATCATATCCTATGCATTTTGACAGGTTTGATTCTAAAGATTATAGTTATTCAAATTTTGTGATATATGCTAGTGAGCTTACAGAAGATTTTAGTATGTACTCAATTAAAGGCAATAACGCTAGTTACATAAATCTATAAAATAAACTTAGGAGGGATAAGAAATGGAAATTAAAGGACCAAGAGGTTTGTACACAATTAGGTATGATGCTGTTAGAAAAATATGCTATGAAGTACCTGTAGGGTTGTGGACAAAGGAAGATTATCAAATCTACCACAATGATTATGTAAGTATGATAGGCCCGCTTTTGAATGGAAAATGGGCAAAGATAGTAGACTTAAGGCAGTACAAAACGTCGGACATTACAGAGGAGATTAATAAGCACTCAAAATGGATGATGAGCACAGGATGTAATACACTAGCCTTTATTGTAGAGAGTGCGATTGTGAAAATGCAAATGAACAACGCAGGTGCGGGAACTTTCCAGCAACAAGCTTTTACGGATGAGAAGGAAGCCTATGAGTGGCTGAAATCAAAAGGGTTTTAATAATAAACATAAAAAGACTTGCTCAGCAGATATAGAGCAAGTCTTTTTTAAGCTGAATAAATACAATCCAAAGTCCAAAAAGCTTGATGTTCTATTAAAACTATCCATTTTCTAGACGTTGATTTTCGGAATACAGTACACAAGTGAAGAGTAAAGGCTTCTACTTGTATTGCTTGCTATGGTGATGTATAATAAGCTCAATAAATTTATACTTTGATATTATCGACCAACTACAATGGGATTTTGGTGGATGGCAAGCTCAATAGAGATGGGGATATTGGTATGGAGAAAATTAATGCATTTGTAAAAAATGAATTATCAGGATGGAAACTATGGGAGCTTCTATGGATTGCGATATCTACCGCTACAATTCTAGTGCTTTCTATTTACTGGGGGGAAAGATTGGTTGGAACTATTTCCGCGATTTCTGGGGTGGTCTGTGTTGTCATGACCGGAAAGGGGAAAGTTTCATCTTATATATTTGGAATGGTTAATACTGTGCTATATGCCTATATTGCTTATGGAGCAAAGTACTATGGGGATGTAATGCTCAATCTATTATACTATGTTCCGATGAATGTAGTTGGTTGGGTGATGTGGAATAAGCATATTAATGCACAGACAAAAGAGGTTGAAAAGAAACAGATGACAGGAAAATGGAGGATTCTTGTATTCCTAGGGGCAGCTTTAGGTGTTTATCTTTATGGACTGATTCTAAAGAAAATGGGAGGAAATCTTCCTTTCATCGATAGTATAACTACAGTACTTTCTGTTGTTGCTCAGATTCTATGTGTAAAGAGATTTATGGAACAATGGGTGCTATGGATTATTATTAACGTAGCTTCGGTAATTATGTGGAGCGTTTTTTTGTTAAATGCTGTATTCATGTTTGTTAAGTGGAATAGGGAAAGCAGGGGGATTGAAGCAGATGTATAATGTAGGGATATATGGAGGATCTTTTAATCCTCTTCATCAAGGACATGTCAGGTGTATAATTGAAGCAGCAAATCAGTGTAGGGAACTGCATATTATTATCAGCTGTGGTATAAATCGGAATGAGATTGAGCCGAGAATAAGGTATCGGTGGATTTATCAGTTGACGAAGCATATTGGGAATGTGAGAATACACTTTCTTGAGGATGAAGTAGCTACAAAAATTGCTTATACGAAAGAGTATTGGCATCAGGATGCTCAGAAAGTGAAAAGCATGATAGGAAAACCAATTGATGTAGTATTCTGTGGAAGTGACTATGATGAAAATAGTTATTGGAAGCAGTGCTATGAAGAGAGTGAGCTTTATATTATCGAACGAAATGGAATTAGTTCGACAGAGGTGAGAAAGAATCCATATGATCATTGGGATAGCATTCCAAATGTTGTGAGACCGTACTTCACTAAAAAAGTACTGATTATTGGGGGTGAAAGTACTGGAAAGTCAACACTTACTATTAATTTGGCGAATTATTATAATAAAACTGAACGTTATTAATGCATTTTTCTAAAACTGTACCATCTGAAATAGTAACTTTATACATTTTATCCTCCCCCATGTTTATTATACAAATTTACCA
>JGI24712J26585_10004606_pt1 | contig 10450 bp, 5 predicted proteins | sample BioPla3DNA2_FD_26585 | JGI IMG/M metagenome (IMG submission 26585)
GCCGCTCTTCCGACAATCCGCGCTCTCGTTGAACGCGGTGCGCGTCTGATCATCGTGTCACATCTCGGTCGTCCAAAAGGGTTTGACAAAGCACTGTCACTTGAACCCGTCGCGGTGCGGTTGTCGAAGCTTTTGAACCGTGAGGTCACGATGGCGGAAGATGTTATCGGAGACGATGCGATTGCCAAAGCGGCGGCGCTTAAAGACGGCGAGATTCTGCTTCTCGAGAACGTGCGTTTCCACAAGGAAGAGACGAAAAACAATCCGGATTTTGCGAAGAAACTTGCCTCGATGGCGGAGATTTACGCGAGTGACGCTTTCGGTGCTGTTCACCGCTCTCACGCATCGACTGCGGGAGTCGCCTCATTCCTTCCTGCTGTCGCAGGTTATACGATCAACCGCGAGCTTGAAATGCTCGGCAAAGCTGTCGCNGACCCCGTTCGTCCGCTANCGGCGATTCTCGGGGGATCGAAAGTTTCTGACAAAATCGGAGTCATTCGTCACCTGATGAACAATGTCGACAATCTCTTGATCGGCGGCGGAATGGCTTACACATTCCTTGCCGCACAGGGTCATTCGGTCGGAACCTCGCTTTGCGAAGTGGACAAAATCGACCTTGCTAAAGAGCTNTTGGAACTTGCTGCTGAGAAAGGTGTCCGGTTGTTGTTGCCGACCGATACGGTCGTTGCCGATCACTTTGGGGAAAATGCGACGCCGACAATCGTCGCGGTCAGTGAGATTCCTGACGATACAATGGGACTCGATATCGGACCCGAGACGGTCCAGCGTTTTGTGGAGACCATTCGCCAATCGGGAACGATCGTGTGGAACGGCCCTCTCGGCGTCTTTGAATTTGAAGCGTTCAGTAAGGGTACACGTTCGATCGCACAAGCTATAGCGGACTCGAATGCCGTGTCCATCATCGGTGGCGGCGATTCGGCGGCGGCCGTAGAAAAATACGGACTGTCTGCGAAGATGGCGCACGTATCCACGGGCGGTGGCGCCTCTCTTGAATTTTTGGAAGGCAAAGTCCTGCCCGGTATCGATTGTTTGCTTGACCGCGACCCGCGTTCACTCGTCGCGGCGGGGAATTGGAAAATGAATCGCGAAGTGCCGTCCGAAGCGACAGCATTTCTTGAAAAACTGTTACCGCTCGTAACCGAATCGAAGGCAAAAGTGATCGTCGGCGTTCCGTATACGGCGCTCGATGCCGCAGTGTCATTNTGTAGCGGTACNCCGATCCGTATCGCCGCTCAAAACGGCTGTCATCATGACGCCGGAGCCTATACGGGTGAAGTGTCGATGTATGCCCTCGCGCGCATGCACGTCCCGTATGTGATTATCGGTCATTCCGAGCGTCGCGCTTATGCGGGTGAGACGGACGAACTCGTCAACAAAAAGTTGCTTGCGGCACTTGAATGGGGCGTACGCCCGATCGTCTGCTGTGGAGAATCTAAGGAACAGCGTCGTGCCGGTGAGACGACGGAACACCTCGTCTCGCAAATTGAGCGAGCCTTTNAAGGTGTACCGGAGAATTCGCTTTGCCAGGTGATGGTGGCGTATGAGCCNATCTGGGCGATCGGTACCGGCGATGTCGCGACGGAAGAGCAGGCGCAAGAAGCGTGTCTTTTAATCCGTGAGGTCCTCAAAAAACTTTATTCTCCCGAGACGGCTTCGATCGTGAAGATACTCTACGGCGGGTCGATTAACAGCGAGAATGCCGCCGGGTTGTTCGCGCAATCAGCCGTTGACGGTGGCCTCGTCGGAGGCGCTTCCCTGAAACTTGACGAATTTGCGGTTATTGCGAACATTTAATGAAAGTGTAATTGAACGAATGGAATTAAAAAATCGACGCCCCGTAGCACTGATTATTCTAGACGGATGGGGCATATCGGATGACCCCTTCGGGAATGCAGTATTAGCTGCCGATACACCGTTCTTGGATCGTTTGTTGACAGAGTGGCCTGTCGCTAGAATCAAGACGAGCGGCAGCGACGTCGGTTTGCCGGACGGTCAGATGGGTAACTCCGAAGTCGGACATATGAATATCGGAGCCGGTCGTATCGTCTATCAGGATCTTCTGAGAATCAGCAATGCCATAGAAGACGGGNCATTTTTCGAGAACGAAGCATTGCGCTCCGTGATGGCTCGCGCNTCGTCAAATNAAAAGACGCTCCATCTTGCGGGTTTGTTATCGGACGGCGGTGTCCACAGTCACCTTGAGCACCTTTTTGCACTAGTCGACATGGCGAAGCGCGAAGGTGTGNAAGATGTCGCGATCCACGCATTCTTCGACGGGCGCGACACACCGCCCGAATCGGGGNTCCATTACATGNCCGCGCTGCTTGACCGGCTTGATGTAGTTGGAGTTGGTCGCGTCGCGACTCTTTCCGGTCGCTACTACGCCATGGATCGTGACAATCGATGGGATCGCGTGGAGAAAGCATACCGGTGTCTCACGGCTGTCGATTTCGACGGTGTGCGTGCACGCGACCCTGTCGAAGCGATTCGCGCATCGTACGAGCAGGGAGTTACAGATGAGTTTATCGTGCCCGTGTTGATGGTCGATGAGCGCGGCGATCCGATCGCTCCCATTCAAGAAGGTGACAGTTTCATCTTTATCAACTTCAGACCCGATCGCGCACGCGAACTGACGAGGGCGTTTTGTCAACCGGAGTTCGACAAATTTCCCGTTATCAAATCTCCTCTAGGGCTTCATTACGTGGGCATGGCTGAGTACAGCGCGGATTTCAGTACGTTTCCCGACTATGCGACAGCGTATCCGCCGGAAGAATTAACGGGAACATTCGGTGAAGTCGTATCCGATGCCGGACTGCNTCAACTCCGCATCGCGGAGACGGAAAAATACGCTCATGTCACTTTTTTCTTCAACGGNGGCAGAGAAGAACCGTATCGCGGGGAAGAGCGCATTCTCGTCCCGTCCCCGAAAGTTGAAACGTACGATCTTCAGCCCGAGATGAGTGCGCCCGAAGTGACGGATAAGTTNTTGGAGACGCTCNACGGCGATTCGCNGGATGTCATCATCTTGAATTACGCAAACGGCGATATGGTCGGTCACACCGGTGTGTACGACGCGGCTTGCCGCGCAATGGAAACAGTNGATNAGTGCCTTTCTAGAGTCGTTCCCGCGATACTGGCGAAAGGCGGCGTGGCACTCATCACGGCAGATCACGGCAACCTTGAGGAGATGATCGATCTAGTCAACGGAGGTCCATTCACGGCTCATACGACAAACGATGTTTGGCTCATCGGAGCGGGGCTAGATCAATGCGACCTTTCCGATGGAAGATTGGCGGATCTTGCGCCGACGATGCTTGAGCTTTTAGGATTAGAGCGATCGCCCNGGATGACCGGACGCTCACTTCTTTTATGTTAGGAATGAACGTCGCGACGTGTTCAAGNTTATGACAGAAGCGGCNTGTTATACTGTTTGAGTGAAAAAACAGCTCGAATTGATTAATGGGGGAGAACAATGGCAAAGAAAAAGAACTTTGTAACGATGGATGGAAATACGGCTGCTGCCCACGCATCTTACGCTTTTACCGAGGTGGCGGGGATTTATCCTATTACGCCGTCTTCCGGTATGGCGGATAGCGTCGACCAATGGGCGCAGCAAGGCAGGAAGAATATATTCGGTCAGCCGGTTCACGTGGTGGAGATGCAGTCGGAGGGCGGCGCGGCGGGCGTCGTGCACGGTTCTCTCGCGACGGGCGCTTTGACGACGACGTATACGGCGTCGCAGGGTTTGCTCCTGATGATTCCCAATATGTACAAAATGGCGGGCGAACTCCTGCCCGCGGTATTCCATGTGACGGCTCGTGCCGTTGCGGGGCATGCGCTTTCTATTTTTGGTGATCACAGTGACGTGATGGCGGCAAGGCAAACTGGGTTTGCCATTCTCGCATCGAACGGCGTGCAGTCCGCTATGGACCTCGGGACCGTTGCACATCTGTCGGCGATCAAGGGGCGCGTTCCGTTTCTGCATTTTTTTGACGGATTCAGAACATCGCACGAAATTCAGAAGATTGAAGTGCTCGATTACGACGACTTAAAGGATCTTGTCGATATGGAAGCCGTTCAGGCTTTCCGCGAGCGCGGTTTGACGCCCAACAAACCCACGTTGCGAGGGACGGCTCAAAACCCCGACATTTTCTTCCAAGAAAAAGAAGCGGCGAATCCCTATTACAACGCGTTGCCGGATATCGTCGAATACTATATGGACGAGATTACAAAGCTGACGGGTCGTCCCTATAAACCGTTCGTTTATCATGGTGATCCGGGCGCAAAAGAACTAATTATTTGTATGGGATCAGTTTATGACACCGTCTGCGAGACTTCCGACTACCTGAATGCGAACGGAAGAAAGACGGGAGCCATTCACGTACATCTATACAGACCGTTCTCCGTCAAGAGGCTTCTCGCTGCCATTCCGGACACAGTTGAGAAGATCGCCGTTCTCGATCGCACGAAAGAACCGGGCGCATACGGTGATCCGCTCTTCCTCGACGTCGCTGCGGCGATTGCGGAGGCGGGGCGNGACATCACGGTTGTCGGCGGTCGTTACGGTCTCGGATCAAAAGATACGAAACCGGCNCACATCGCTGCAGTTTACGATTTGCTCTCCGATGATAATCCTCAACCGCGCTTTACGATCGGTATCCGCGACGACGTGACGAACCTCTCGCTTCCNGTCGGTGATGATATTCAAGTGTCACCACCCGGAACAGTCGCCGCGCGTTTTTGGGGTCTCGGTTCNGANGGTACNGTCGGCGCAAATAAAAACTCGATTAAAATCATCGGTGACCATACGCCGATGTATGCCCAAGCTTATTTTTCCTATGACTCGAAGAAGTCGGGCGGCGTGACGATCTCGGATCTGCGCTTCGGCCACTCGCCGATTCGCGCACCTTATCTCGTCGGCAGCGCNGACTTTGTCGCATGTCATAACCAAGCGTACGTACANTTGTATGACATGCTCAAGGCGTTGAAAAAAGGCGGATCGTTCCTGCTCAACACGACCAGAAGCGCCGAAGAGCTCGGCGAGTTTCTGCCGGGGCAGGTTAAACGCTACATCGCAGAAAATGACATTAATCTTTATATCATTGATGCCGTACGTCTCGCGCAAGAGATCGGGCTCAGAAACCGTATCAACACCATTTGCCAGGCGGCATTCTTCAAGATTACAGAAGTCATTCCCGTGGATGAAGCGGTCAAGCACATGAAGGCAGCGATCGTTCGCTCATATGGCGATAAGGGCGATGAAATTGTCAACATGAACTACCGCGCTGTCGATGCCGGTATCGCTGAAGTACAGAAGGTTGAAGTGCCCGTCGAGTGGCGCAATGCGGAAGAAGATTACGTCAAGTTCCGCGAAGCGCCGGAATTCGTTTTGAATATTGCCGATGTCATGAATCGTCAGGAAGGCGATTCACTTCCCGTATCCGTGTTTACCGATTATGCGGACGGCACATTCCCGATGGGTACATCTCAGTTTGAGAAGCGTGGCATTGCCGTCAACATTCCAAAATGGATTCCCGAGAACTGCATTCAGTGCAACCAATGTGCGTATGTCTGTCCGCACGCCGCCATTCGTCCGTTCTTGCTCGATGAAGAGGAGAAGGCGAACAAGCCTGAATCTTTTGAAACATTGAAGGGCATGCGCCCCTACGATGCGTACGATTTCCGTATGCAGGTTTCGGCACTTGACTGCACGGGATGCGGTTCCTGTGCTCAGACGTGTCCCGCCAAGGAGAAGGCGCTCGTCATGAGGCCTCTTGAAGACCAGCTCGCTGAAACAAAAAACTGGGAGTTCGCAGAGACACTGTCGGCGAAAGAGAACCCTATGAATAAGACATCTGTCAAGGGAAGTCAGTTCGAGCGTCCGTTACTCGAGTTCTCCGGTGCTTGTGCCGGTTGCGGTGAAACGCCTTATGTGCGTCTTGCGACACAATTGTTCGGCGACCGCATGATGATCGCGAATGCGACGGGCTGCTCGTCAATTTGGGGCGGTTCGGCACCGTCCATGCCGTACTGCGTCAATGAAAAGGGTTTTGGTCCGTCATGGGGCAATTCACTATTTGAAGACAATGCGGAGTACGGTCTAGGCATGCATCTCGGCGTCAAGCAGTTGCGCAATCGCGTGACGGAGTTCGTCTCTCAATTGAATGAAAAAGAGATTCCCGAAGGTCTTGAAGATGCCATTGGCGTCTGGTTCGAGCGCAAAGACGAGAAAGAGCCTGCACGTGAAGTCGCGGATGCGTTCCTGAACGCATTGAACGAGGCGAAGCTCGTTGGCGAGGCGGCGAATCTTCGCGAGAAGATTCTCGAACTCCAAGACTACCTGATGCTCCGTTCGACGTGGATCGTCGGCGGCGACGGTTGGGCTTATGATATCGGCTACGGCGGACTTGACCACGTGCTGGCGTCCGGCGAAGATGTCAACGTCCTTGTTCTCGACACGGAAGTCTACTCCAATACGGGCGGCCAAGCATCGAAAGCGACGCAGCTCGGTGCGGTGGCTCAGTTCGCCGCGGGCGGCAAAAGGCTCAAGAAGAAGGATCTCGGCATGATGGCGATGTCATATGGTTACGTCTACGTCGCGCAGATTGCTATGGGTGCCAACCAAGCGCAGACACTCCGCGCTCTACGTGAAGCCGAAGCGTGGAACGGTCCTTCACTCGTCATCGCATACGCCCCGTGTATCAATCACGGTATTCGCGGCGGTATGTCGGAGACGCAACGTCGCGAGAAAGATGCCGTGGAGACCGGGTATTGGCATCTGTGGCGCTATAATCCGCAGGTGATGGCGGAAGACGATACGAAGAATCCGTTTACACTCGATTCGAAACCGCCGACACGAGATTACACGGAGTTCTTAAAAGAGGAAGTCCGTTATACATCGCTTTATAAGAAATACACGGCGGAAGAAGTCGACGAGATTTTCGCACTTGCGAGAAAAGCCGCAGAAGAGCGTTATCACAGCTATCTCCGCCTAGCGGAACAAGACTGATACGATGCCGCGAAGATGGCTTGTCCCTCGTCNGACGAGCAGAAAAAATAGAAAGCGGGCGCTTATCCTTATGTGGATGGGCGCCCGTTTGACACTGTGGAAATATTTTCAGTTTTTATGAGACAATAAATGTCCGGTAAATCCTGTTACAATCAAATGAGACGACAAAAGGGGAGGGACTCATGAGAATCAAAGACAGTCGATCCATTATCTTCAGCGATACGCCTGTGCCTGATCTTTTCATTCAGGATATGATGCCGAAATTGAGTGGGAATGCTGTCAAGAGCTACCTCTTTCTTAACAGCGTCTTCCAAAACGGTTCTCGAAAGGCGACGCGCGCCGATCTTGCCGATCGCTTGGGCATTTCCGAAGAGGCCGTTAACGATTCTCTTCTTGAATTGCAGAACATGCAGCTCATTACGGTGGGCGATCACGATATTTCGATCAACGACTTGAAGATGCAGGAATTGCAGAAACGGTATCGTCCGGTGTCATCTTCGACGCCAAAAGAGATCGTCGGACGTGAAGAAGTCCATAAGGAGCGCGAAGAGATCGTCAATCAGATCAACATGACGTTTTTCCAAGGGATGATGACGTTTACTTGGTACGACCATATTGATCGGTGGTTTGAGGTTTACGGGTTTGATCCCGAGGTGATGTTTGTTCTCTTTCAGGAGGCTGCCAACAATAACCGTTTGAATGGACCCGGTTTCGCCATGCGTGTAGCGGAAGACTGGGCGTCGGCAGGTGTCAGAACGTACGAGCAGCTCTCTCGCTATTACACGCATTTCATGAAGAAGAATGAGCTGAAGGCTCTAGTCGGCAAACGTTTGAGGCGAAAAATGACGGAATACGATCTCAAAGATGTCGACATGTGGGTAGACGAGTACGGATACGGAGAGGACATCATTGAGGAGGCTCTTTCGAAAACGCGCGGCGCGTCCAACCCGAGTGTGCGTTTCGTGAGCGCTGTATTAAAGGACTGGTACGATCGCTGCTTAAAAACGCTTGAAGATATACGAGCATATGAAGAAAAACGTGCGGCAGAGATAAGCGCTCTCCAAGGGAAATCCGCTTCGCTGAAGCGTGATAATCGAGATAATTTTACGCTTGACTCGGCACAGGGTGGCGGTTCGGATATNGGTACGGGTGTCAGGATGCCGCGCCTTTTGTCTGAAACGGCGGATGAGGAGTNCGATTGATTCTTGCTTTTATCGAGGGTTAGCGGAACATATGACAAATCTAACAGACAAAATCAATGGCAAAATNATTAGTGTTTACGAGAGTCGTCGACATAACGCTTTTAACGCAAGGGATGCGCGGGTTGCGTCTCTTTACGCGCGTCATCCGGCGTTGAAGGAATTTGATATGAAATTACGCAGTGCNGGGATCGCACGTCTTTGTTCCACATTTAATTCTGAGGGCGATGACAGTGCCGGCTTTGATCTTGTTGCGTCGGAGCGCCAAGCGTTTATGCGTGAGCACGGCATCGAAGACGGATACGACGAGCCTGTCTTTTTCTGTCGTGCGTGTAAGGACACGGGGCGCATACGTGACAAGTGGTGTTTTTGCAGGAGACAGATACTGCAGGATATTCTACCGGCCTATTTCCCCGATTCGATGTCTTCTGATCATACGTTTGCCGAATTCAATCTCAATCTTTACGACAGCGNGCCTTCCAATCGACTTCACGCTTTATCTGCGCGCGACGTCATGGCAAAGAATCTTCAGGCCGCCCAATTCTACACATCTAATTTTTTTCAGCTGAAGGATCGACAGCTGTTTTTCAGCGGTGATCCCGGTACGGGAAAAACTTTTCTCATGCAGTGTATCGGGCATCGCCTGATGGAGGAAGGGGTCGCTGTCATCTATATCACCGCGCCTAATTTGTTCGATCTTTTGACGCGTTACAGGCGTTTGCAGCATTCTTTTCGTCCCGATCCCGACCAGCTGGAGGAGGCGACGATGCTATACAACGCTCTGATGACGTGGGATCTACTGCTTATTGACGATCTGGGAACGGAAATGGCTACGCAGGAGACGTTCGCTCAGTTGCTCGGATTGCTCGACACGAGGCACAACCGTCAACTCGCCACGATTATCGCATCGAATCTCAAAGTGCCCGATTTTGCGAAACAGTACGACAGTCGAATCGCAAGCCGCCTAATGGGCAATTATCTGATCTACAGTTTCCCGCCCGGAGACTTGAGACTCCGACATTTGAAGTCTGACGTTTGAGGACTGCATCATGCGAATCGGTGTTGATCTCGTCAGTGTCGAAAGGTTTCGGAAAGTGTTTGACCGCCATGGTGAACTTTTTTCGGCGCGCGTCTTTACAGAACGCGAACGCACTCTGTGTTCCGGCGACGCCCGTAGGCTTGCGGGACGATTTGCCTCGAAGGAAGCAGTTTCTAAAGCGTTGGGAACGGGTATCGGGCGTCTCGGCATTACTTTTCAGGACATAGAGATTGACGCGGACGATATGGGCATGCCTCTTGTCGTGTTGCACGGGGCGGCAAAAACGAGATTTTCCGCGTTGGCGGCATGTCCGTTGCGATCAGTATTTCTCATGAAGACGAATACGCCGTGGCATTCTGTGTTGTGGAAGTAGACGCATCGAAATCTCGTAAAACCGCCATGGACGAAGGAGTTCCTTTCGATGAATGACGAGAAGAAATCGACAGGACAAAATGACACCAAAAGTGACCTGTCGGAGGCGAAAACATCGCAAGAGAGGATAACGATCCGTCGCGGTCCCGGCTACGTCCCGGGGCTTCTTGAGCCTGCCGAGGAGACTCACCGAAAGAAACCGATTTACGTCGGTGCAAGGAAACGACGAGTTCCCCCTTGGGCTGTTGCGATAGCCGTTTTTGTGACGTTGATGTTGGGGCTCTTTCTTATTGTGCCTAAAGTTGTGGAACAGGACCGTATTCATCCAACCGTTGTCGCGCCGACAGTGACGGGGCCTACGGAACCTGTTGAGCCTACCGGACAATTGACTGCTGTTGTAAAGGTATCGTTTGCGCCGCTTTTCGCTTCGACGGAATTGCGTGCGGCTCGCGTGGCGGAATTGCTCCTGAATGAGCCTGTAACCATGCTCGATACCTCTCATCGCAAAATGATAAAAGTACGGACATCGGACGGGACTGTCGGCTTTGTTTCGCGCGATCAGTTGAGTGCGGACGTAGAGTCTATATCGGCGTCGGGAGCCGTCATGAAACTGGTGATTCGTACACCGTTTAAGCGAGTGATGACGCACGCGCGTAGCGGTTCTTTGCTTGTGGAGGCACCAATGGGGGCTATCCTTTATGCTGATTACCGAAAGGGAGATCTGCTACGTGTCAAATTGCCCGATGATCAGGTCGGCTGGGTGAATGCTGCGGGTCTGATGCTACTTGAGCCTCACGAAGAGATCACGCC
>JGI24712J26585_10004609_pt1 | contig 10449 bp, 10 predicted proteins | sample BioPla3DNA2_FD_26585 | JGI IMG/M metagenome (IMG submission 26585)
AATTAATGACAAGTTTTGATACACTAAATATGATGATAAATTTTCCTCAAAATAAATATATTGGAAAAAATGTTAATTTTAAAGATATTAATTTATTACGTATTTGGTTAAATGAATCAGACAAAGTATATAAAGGATCAGCATTATTTTTTCTTACAAATATTGCTATGGCAGCATTTGAATGTACTGAAAATGATAGTTTATTATTAAATTTATCACAATACGAAAGAGCTATAAGACTAGGTACTAAACAACCTACTATAAGTAGATATATAAAATCGTACATAGAAAAGGGTTATCTAGTAGTAACTGAAAATGAAGTTAATAAACCTTTAGTACTAGGATTAAACCCTAACTTTATAAATAATAATTTAAAAAAAGTGGTGGCCAATACTATGATAAATAAAATTTTATGTCCGTTATGTAATAAGGATTTTTACGAAAATCGTTCATTAAGTGTTCATATTTCTAAAACAAAAGATCCCAAACATATATTATTAAATCATTTAAAAATGCAACGTCCAACTATGGATTTTATTAGTATTTATAACGAATTTAAAGAAGAATTTGATAGATTGGGTGATATTGATATGGGACATGAAAAAAATAAAGTAAAATCACAACCTAAGACTTATGATTATTTAAAAATTCCTTGTGATTGTAAAATGACTTGTAAAGAATGTCACAAAAATTGGAAATTAGATTTTTATAATGATTGTAATCACGAAAGAAAAGCAGCTTTTATTAAGGAATGTAATATTGAAGATAAAAAATTGATAAAAGTTGCATCGAAAAATAATACAATAGAATTATCCAAAGAGGATTTTGATATTATTAAACCGACAAAGGCACAAAAAGTAAGTACTGGTACTAATGCACCAGATTTGGTAAAATATTTTTATAGTCAAATTAATGGAACAAGTCCTAATTTTGGTAAAGAATGTGGACAAGTTAAAAATCTTTTAAAGAAATATAGCGCAGATGAAATAAGAACCACAATGGATTATCTTAAACAACGTGCTAATACTGATTTAAGATTTTTAAATAATAGTGTACCAGACGCTTTATTAATACAGAAATATTTACAGGACGTAGATACTGATGGTACTGAGGCATATTTAGTAAAGATGTTTTATGAGGGATTTGGACAACCAATTAATATAAGTTCATTGGTTTCCGACATTAGGAAAGTAAAGGAAGTAATAAATTCTGGTAGAACATATGAACAAGTGAAGCAAGGTGTGCAATATATGATTGATATAAAGTGTGCCATCTTTAATTACTTGGCTCATAAAGTAACTGAAGCCCTTATGAAAGGTGGAAATGTAGTTACAATGCAAAAAAATATTCAAAATAATCCATCTTATTTTAATAGAGATAATACTGAAATAATTAAATCACAATTATTAAAAGGTAATCTAATTATAAAAAAACTTGACGATAATTTAAGAAATGAAGCAGTCCAAATTGCTCACGAATTATTTGCAAAAGGTGAATTTGAATCTAAATTTAATCATTTTGAATGGGCATGGAGAATAGGATTAGATCTTGATTATGAGATGTATCAAATAGCTAAACATACAGAATATAAAACTTTATATATGGATTCTGCATTAAATGATCCAAGATTACCAGAAGAGAAAAGACAAAAAGTAATAAATGCAAAAGATAGTTTTCAGAGATGGTTGCAAAACCAGAAGATAAAATTTGAATCAGCTCAAAGTAACTAAAGGGGGGTTAAATAATGGGCTTATTTATGGATGAAGATGAACACAAGGAAGAATTAAATTATTGGGAAAATTATTTTGTATCAGTTTGTCCAGTATGTAAGGGTGCAAGAGAAATATTAAATAATCAAGGTGGGGTTGATGGATGTGATTGTGTAAGACGTGCACACATATATGCTAATCTTATCACAAATGGAGTCCCAAGAACATTTATTGATTGGAAATGGAATAATTGCGATAAGGCTGATCCCATAATTTTACAACAATGTAAAGAATATGTTCTTAATTTTGACAATAATTTTAAAAATTGTCAAGGAATGTATATTTTTGGCACACAAGGAGTGGGTAAAACAACATTAGCAACACTTATCGCTAAATATGTGGCGTTTAAAAAGAATCCTTATAAAAGAAATAGAAGATATCAAGTGGCTTTTGCATCATATGATAAACTTATTACCTGGGACAAAAATACATTTAATATTGATATGCAACAGAAGTTAAATACTTTTATTAATAAAGCTGAATTAGCAGTAATTGATAATGTTGGTGGAGAATTAATTACACCAGCCACTGTTAAATTATTAGATAGAATTATTCGCGAAAGACGCAATAATGGCTATCCAACTATTATCACCGCTAATTTTACCTTATCTGAAATGCAAAAACATTATGGTGATGCTATTAAAGATTTTATATCTCAATCATTTAATCAAATGCCGGTAATCGGAGAAAATATACGAGCTAATGATAATTTTAATGATGTACTTTCAGGTATAGAAGATTTGGGGGATGACAATTAATGGATTATTTATCACTATGGTTAAAAACAGAGAAGAAGTTTCTGTCTTATTTATTTCAGGATAAAAAATATATTGCAATGTCATTAGGAAAAATAAACGAAGGACATTTACCACAGACATGTGGTGTTTATAAAATGTTAAGCTCTTATTATAATAAATATAAGACTATAATTACCGATGAAAGAGCTGAACAATGGTATAGATCACGTAATATTGGTGAAGATATTATTTCAAATTATAAAATAATAGCATCTGAGGCTAGAGCCACTAAGATAACAGATGATGGTGAATTTGAAGCAATTATAGATGAACTTAAAGAGTTTAAAAATAGAAAAGAATTATGGGCAATGGCTACAAAAATTCAAGATTTAAACGTTTTGCAATGTCCAATTGATAAACTTCAAAAGATAAAAGATGATTTTAAAAAGCAAGTTGTAATAATGACAAGTGAAGAATCAGAAGTTCGTAATCAGGGGACAATAAAGGATTCTGCACGATCAAGATTAGAAAGATATCAAATGATTAAAAGTAATCCAGAAATGATTAAAACAATTAAAACTGGGTTTAAGAAAATAGATAATGCAGAGGGTGGATTTAGGCCAGGTGAACTCATTTATGTAATAGGACGTAAAGGTGATGGTAAATCAGTATTACTTTTAAATCTTGCACATAATGCTTGGGAACAAGGTGAAAATGTAATATTATTCTCACTTGAAATTAGCAAAGAAGATTACGAAAGACGTTTTGATGCCAGAGCAGCAGGCATATCTTCTAATGGTTTAAAAAGAGGAACATTAAGTGAAAAAGATGAAAATTTATATAAAGAATATTTAGAAGGTATACAAAATGGTGTTACACCAAGCGGAAAAAAAGCAGGAATTATTTATATTGTAGATTGTCCAGGAGCATGTACGCCAGCATTTATTGATTCAACAGTTGATAATGTTGAACAACTACTTGGAATTAAATTTGGAGTAATTATTAGTGACTATGCTGGTATTATGCAACCTAATATTCCAGTAGAACAAAAGAGACATGAACAAGGTTCTATAGCTTTAGACTTAAAGAGAATAGCTCGTACAAGAAATTGTGTTGTTATATCAGCGGCTCAGATGTCGAGAAAAGGTAAAGATGAAACAGGTGGTAAAGAAGGAAAAGCTGATACTTCGCACGTCGCTGAATCAGACCAAGTTGCTGACCATATTGATTGGGGTATAGCAATTCGTTCAATTAGTGAAATGTGTGGTAAGATTGAATCATTTAAAACCCGTGATGCCGCCCCATTTGAATTCCAATTTAATAAGAAATATTCATCAATGACTATTCAAGAATTAGATGATGGTTGGGATGATGTAGGAGGTCCGTTATAATAGATTATACAATGAGATATAATGGTATAAAAATTGGAATGGAACAACTAGGTTGTATTTATATTAAAACTGATAAAGAAAAAAAAGAAATATTTTTTGATGTTCCTAATTCAATATCGGATGAACAATTAAAAAAAATGTCTCATGTATATAAAGAAATGTTAGATTTAATATTAAGGATAAAAAGAATATGATGTTTAAAAAAAGTATGATATTAATTGGCTTTTATTAGAAGACTTACTACAAAATTTTGACTATCGTGTTGGTTGGGTTTATTTCACTGATGGTGTTATGCATTGTAGACCTAATAACGAAAGTAATAAGCAAAAAAATAAAATTTTTAAACAATTTTTTAAAAAATGTGGTTGGAAATTAATTATAAATGACTAATTATAAAGGAAGAAAATATGAGCAGATTTAAATTTGGATTAGTAAAACAACAAGTTGATGGTCTTCAATATATAAATACGTATGTAAAATTAAAAAAGGTTGGTCTTGTTTCTAAGGGATGTTGCCCATTTCACAATGAAAAAACACCATCATTTACAGTATATCCGAAAGGATATACTGACCAACATACCAAAAAAACTCAAGACCATACTTCATTTTATTGTTTTGGATGTGGTAAAGGTGGGGACATTATTACGTTTAAACAATATCAAATTAATGAATCATTACAAAATGAAGATTGTACTAGAGAAGAAGCATGTGATGTATTAATTGAGGAACTTGGTTTAGATATTAATGATGAAAATTCTGAACTTCAATTTTTAAAAGAAGAAAGAGTTAGAATGGAACATGCAGATTGTAAAATGTTATCTATAACTGAAGTAAATTTAATTTGTTCTTGTATTTGTCGTAATTATTTATTATGGGTGAAAGAACAATATCCAGATAAATGGAGAGAGGAAAGAAAAATATTAGATAAATTTTTTAGTTATTTTGATTATACTTTACCGGAAAGAAATCAAATAGAAGCGTTACAATTAATTGATGAAGTAAATGCTAAAATTGATAAAAGAAGAAAATTATTAGCAGGTGATGCAAAAAATGAAAAGAAAATGGCCTAATACAAAAATAGTATCAATAATAACTAATTGTGCCGTTTGTGAAAAAAATACCACAAAGAAAAATTTCGAAGATGGTATTTTTCTTTGTGATGAGTGTATAAAATTATCTGTGGCCGAACGTGAAAACAAAAAGACTGAAAAATTATTAGATGATTATATTGAAATATTACATTTATTAGACGACCAAGATGAAGAATAAAGGAGAACGGAAATATGGGTGAGAAAAAAACAAAATATGTGTTTGTACTAGGTGGCGTATTAAGCGGGCTGGGCAAAGGGATTACAGCTGCTTCATTGGGAAGATTATTAAAAGCAAGAGGATATAGAATTACAATTCAAAAATTTGATCCTTATATAAATATAGATCCTGGCACAATGAGTCCATATCAGCATGGAGAAGTTTTTGTAACTAATGATGGCGCTGAAACTGATTTAGATTTAGGACATTATGAAAGATTTATTGATGAAAATTTAACCCAATGCAATAGTATAACAACAGGGAAAATTTATTCAAATGTATTAAATAAGGAACGCAAGGGAGATTATCTTGGGGCTACTGTACAAGTCATCCCCCATATTACTGACGAAATTAAAAATAATATTTTAAAAGCCAGTAATAATGGAGAGTATGATATAGTTATCACTGAAATTGGTGGTACGGTTGGTGACATTGAAAGTCTTCCTTTTTTAGAGTCAATTCGTCAAGTGGCAATGGATGTTGGTAAAGAGAATGTATTATTTATGCATCTTGTATATATTCCTTTTATTGGATGTTCTGGGGAATTAAAAACCAAACCAGCGCAACATTCTGTAAAAGAATTATTATCTCTTGGTATTCAACCAGATTTTTTAATTTGTAGAGCAGAAAAAGAAATTGGAGAAGATATTAAAAAGAAACTTGCATTATTTTGTAATGTTAAACAAGAATATATAATTGAAAATTTAGATTGTAATAGTATATATGAAATTCCACTTTTATTAGAAAAACAAAATATGGCATCATTGGTATGTGAAAAACTTGGACTAGACGATAGAACACCAAGATTAGATGAATGGAAAGAGTTAGTTATAAAAGAAAAAATAGCTAAAGAAAGTCCTAAAAATGTGACAATTGCAATTGTTGGTAAATATGTTGAATTACATGATGCTTACTTATCTATTGTTGAATCTTTAAAACATGCTGCTATATTTAATGAAGTAGGGTTAGATATTAAATGGGTAAATTCAGAAATAGATTCTATATCAAAGTCTTTAAAAAATGTCGGTGGTATATTAGTGCCAGGTGGTTTTGGTAATAGGGGTGTGTTCGGAAAAATAGAAGCTATTAAATATGCAAGAGAAAACAAAATACCATTTTTTGGTATTTGTCTCGGCATGCAAATGGCTGTTGTTGAATTTGCTAGAAATGTTTGTGGGCTTATTGATGCTAATAGTACTGAATTTGATGAAAATACTCAAAATCCAGTAATAGATATTATAGAAGAACAAAAACAAATTACTAATATGGGTAGAACAATGAGACTTGGTAAATATGATTGTACATTAATGCCAACATCATTGGCTTATAAATGTTATAATAACATCCATATAGATGAAAGGCATAGACATAGATACGAATTTAACAATAATTATAAGGAACTTTTAAAACAAAATGGTTTAAAAATAGGTGGATTTAATCCAGAAAGTGAATTAGTAGAGATAATAGAATTACCAACAAATATACATCCATTTTTTATTGGTGTGCAATTTCATCCCGAATTTAAATCAAGGCCAAATAGGCCACATCCAGTATTTAAAGAATTCATAAAAGCATCAATTAAATAATAATATTTTTGAAAAACTTATGTACAAAACATAGGTTTTTTTATATAATTAAATAGGAAGGTGATTAAATGTCAAAATGTATTTTTTGTGGAAGCGAAAAAATATCATATGATTATTATAATGGTGTAAAATGTTGGAATTGTGGTAAATTAAGAAGAATATGTAAAAGATGTGATGGAGAATTAGAATATAAAAAATGGTATTTATGTTTGTAATAAATGCGGAGAAAAAGAAAGATTTCTAAGACGAGATGAAAATGAAGAGTTTAATAAAGATCCAATTGATTATACTGAACATTTAATTAAACATGCTTTAGAAGATTATGATAAAAAGTTTAGAGCTTTATTAGTAATAATGGTCCAAAAGGGTTTAATTAAAGATATAAACGAACTTGAGGATGTTCTTAAATCTATTGATTTATTAGATACATTAAAAGATAGTTAAAAACTTATTATTATTTTTTTATTATATGTCAATAATAAACTAAATACAACTATAAATTTTCAAAAATATGTGTACAAACTCAAAAAATTATTATACAATATTAATATAACAAACGAAAATCATAAAACGGGGGTATCTCGATGGATAAATATTCAGCAAAAGCAACAAGAGTTCTTGAATTAGCAACACAATCAGCAATGGACCTTGGTCATGATTATATTGGAAGCGAGCATCTTCTATTAGCAATTTTACGGGAAGGAGAAAATGTAGTTGCTAAAGCACTTAATAATCAAGGCGCCACAGAAGAATCAGTTGAAAATCTTATTAAAAAAGAAATTGGATATCGCAAAGCGGTTACGGAAATGCCTGATATGACTCCAAGGACAAAAAGAATTGTCCAATTTAGTTTAAGTGAAGCTTTAACAACTGGTTCAAATCTTATAGGGACTGAACATATTTTTCTTGCAATGATTAAAGAACGAGGTTCAGTAGCTCTTAAAATTTTAAGCTTATTAAAAATAAGTGTAGAAAAAATAGCTAATGAAATTGCAATAATGATTGGTAATGAAAGTTATCAAGCACCATTGAGTAAAAATAGGGAATCAGCTAAAACTCCTAATCTTGATAAATTTAGCAGAGATTTAACTAATGCCGCAAGAGGACAAAAGTTTGATCCTATTATTGGTAGGACCGATGAAATTGAAAGAGTAATTCAGATATTATCAAGACGAACAAAAAACAATCCTTGTTTAGTTGGTGAGCCTGGAGTTGGTAAAACTGCTATTGTTGAAGGATTAGCACAACATATTGTTGAAGGTGATGTTCCTGAAACTTTAAAAGGTAAAAGGCTAGTTACTTTGGACCTCTCATCTATGGTTGCTGGTGCGAAATATAGAGGAGAATTTGAAGAAAGAATTAAAAAAATAATTGATGAAGTTAAGGCTGCTGGAAATATAGTCTTATTTATTGATGAAATTCATACTCTGATTGGAGCTGGTGGTGCTGAAGGTGCAATGGATGCGGCAAATATCCTTAAACCAGCATTATCAAGAGGCGAAATTCAATTAATTGGTGCAACCACAATGGATGAATACAGAAAATATATAGAAAAGGATGCAGCTCTTGAAAGAAGATTTCAGCCGGTCCAAGTTAATGAACCAAATGAGAATGAAACAATTGAAATCCTTAATGGCATAAAAGATAAGTATGAAGCACATCATAAAGTGGTTATCACCGATGAAGCTGTTAAGGCCGCAGTAAAATTATCTGTAAGATATATCACTGATAGATTTTTACCAGATAAAGCAATTGATCTTATTGATGAAGCATGTTCAAAAGTAAGGTTAGAGTGTCATACATCTCCAAAGGATATTAAAGCCTTAGAAAGTGAACTTGAAAAATTAAATCTTGAAAAAATTGAAGCAATTCAGATTGAAAATTATGAAGGTGCTGCTGAAATTAAGAAAAAGACAGATGTAATTAAAACACAATTAGAGGCAGCCAGGGAAGATTGGAATAATAAAACAGCATCAATGGACCAAACTGTAACTCCTGAAAGGATTGCGCAAATTATAGCAAGTTGGACAGGTATTCCAGTAGTTAAATTAGCTGAAGAAGAAGGCCAAAGATTAATGAAAATGGAAGAGACATTACATAAGAGAGTTATTGGTCAAGATGAAGCAGTTATTGCTGTATCAGAAGCAATTCGTAGAGGACGTGTTGGGTTAAAAGATCCTAAGAGACCTGTTGGTTCATTCTTATTCCTTGGACCTACTGGTGTTGGTAAAACTGAACTTTGTAAAGCATTGGCTGAAGTATTATTTGGTAAAGAAGATGCAATGATAAGAATTGATATGTCAGAATACATGGAAAAGCATAGTGTATCAAGACTTATTGGTTCACCTCCAGGATATGTTGGATATGATGATGCTCCACAACTTAGTGAAAAGGTACGTAAAAAGCCATATTCTGTAATACTTTTTGACGAAATAGAAAAAGCACATCCAGATGTATTCAATATTTTGCTTCAAATTTTGGATGATGGAAGAATTACAGATTCACATGGTAGAATAGTGGACTTTAAAAATACAGTAATTATTATGACTTCAAATGTTGGGGCAAGAAACATTACAGAACCTAAGAAAATGGGTTTTGGAATAAGCATTGATGATAATTCAAAGTATAAAGATATGAAACATATGGTAATGGAAGAAGTTAAAAATTCATTCAGACCAGAATTCTTAAACAGAATTGATGACATCATAGTATTCCATGCATTGAATCAAGAACACACAAGACAGATTGTAACACTTTTGACAAATGAATTAACTAAGAGAATAAAAGATTCAATGAATATTACTGTTAATGTAACAGATGCAGCAAAAGATTTACTTGGAACTGAAGGATATAGTCCAATGTATGGTGCAAGACCATTGAAAAGATTAATCCAGACAAAAATTGAAAACAAATTGGCTGGTCTTATTCTTCAAGGAACAATTAAACCAGACACAACAGTAACAATTGATGTAAAGGATAATGAACTGGTGTTTAATTAAACACCAGTCTTTCTTCTGTTAATACTAAAGAAAGGGTTAAAAGGTAAAAAATGGAAAAGATTAAAATGTTTATAGCTGATAACAATGCAGAATTAAGAAATATATTATGTGAATATTATGAAAATCAGGAAGATATTGATATAGTGGGTGTAGCTTAGCTTCTGATGATAATGAAACAATTAATCTTATCCAAAAAACTAAACCAGATGTTGTATTATTAGATATTATTATGCCAAACCTTGATGGCTTAGGAATTTTAGAACATATTAATAAGTTCCCATTAGTATAGTAAAACAACCTATTTTTATAATGTTAAATATTCGCAGTTAATAATTCAACATTGCTTGATGTTATAACAAAACGATTATATCCAGAAATAGCATTAAAACATAAAACTACAGCTAATAAAGTAGAGAGATCTATATGCCATGCAATTGACACAGCCTGGAATGAACAAATGGCTAAGACTATGAGCATGTTATATAATTATCATGAAAAAGATAAACCTACAAATTTGCAATTCCTTTCAATGATTGTGGATAAAATTATATTAGAAAATCTTTTTACTAATATAATTTTATATAAAGATTCTATTAATGAAGAAAACCTTAAAAAGCTATTAAAAAAACAGTTTGAAAAAGAATTTAACATAAATAATT
>JGI24712J26585_10004613_pt1 | contig 10446 bp, 11 predicted proteins | sample BioPla3DNA2_FD_26585 | JGI IMG/M metagenome (IMG submission 26585)
CTACTCCCACTCAATGGTTGCTGGTGGCTTGCTTGTTATATCATATACGACCCTATTTACCTCTTTTACCTCATCTGTTATCCTATTTGAAATCTTTTCTAGGACTTCTAGGGGGATCTTGACCCATTCTGCTGTCATTCCATCTACTGAGTTTACTGCCCTTAGGGCTATGGTGTGGCAGTAGGTTCTTTTACCGTCTACTACTCCTACTGACTGGATATTGGGTAAAACTGCAAAGTACTGCCAGATCTTTAAGCCCGCCTTATCTACCTCATCTCTGAAGATATAGTCTGCCTCCCTAAGGATGTCGAGCTTTTCCTTGGTTAACTCACCCAGGCATCTAACTGCCAGACCTGGTCCAGGGAAGGGTTGCCTGTCGACTATTTCCGGGGAAATACCCAAAAGTCTACCTACTTCCCTAACTTCTTCCTTATATAGACCTCTAATAGGTTCTAGTAATTCAAAGCCAATATCATCTGGTAGGCCACCTACATTGTGATGGCTCTTTACTGCCACCTTGCCCTTACTACCTGACTCGATTACATCCGACTTGATGGTCCCTTGAACAAGGAAGGCAATATCCGATAATTTAGCCTGTTCTTCTTCAAATACCCTAATGAATTCTTCTCCGATGATCTTTCGCTTTTTCTCTGGATCTGTAACACCCTTTAACCTGCCTAAGAACCTATCTTCAGCATCTACTACTATTAGATTCATGTGGAATTCATCCCTAAAGACCCTTTCTACTTCTTCCCTCTCATTCTTCCTAAGAAGGCCATGGTCCACAAATACACAGGTTAGCTTATCTCCAATTGCCTTATGTACCAGGACTGCTGCCACTGATGAGTCTACTCCACCTGACAGGGCACAGAGGGCTTTTTTATCTCCTACCTTTGATTTTATTTCCTCTATACTTTTATTGATAAAATCTTGCATATAGATCCCTCCATAGTATTGTATGAAAATGTATTTTGTTAAATCAAACATGCGACAAGTGAATTTTCTTGTCGCATGGTCTTAAGTCATTACATCCTAGAATAGTTTGGTGCTTCTTTAGTTATTTTTACATCGTGGGGATGATTTTCTATTAGGGAGGCTGATGTTATCTTAACAAATCTAGCCTTCTCTTGTAGGGTTGGTATATCTTTAGCTCCACAATAGCCCATACCTGATTTTAATCCACCTACTAATTGGTAGACTATATCTCCCAAGGGGCCTCTATAGTGGATCATTCCTTCTACTCCTTCAGGTACATACTTCTTGGTATCTTCCTGGAAGTATCTGTCCTTGCTACCAGCATCCATGGCGCCTAGAGATCCCATTCCCCTATAGACCTTGTACCTTCTTCCTTCGTAGAGTACTTCTTCCCCAGGACTTTCGTCAGTTCCTGCAAACAGGGAGCCTGCCATCACCACATTTGCTCCTGCCGCTATGGCCTTGGTTATATCTCCAGAATACTTAATTCCACCGTCTGCAATTACTGGAACTCCGTACTTCTTAGCTGCTTGGGCACAGTCAATTACTGCTGTTACTTGAGGTACACCTATACCTGTAACGACCCTGGTTGTACAGATGGAGCCTGGTCCTATACCCACCTTGACGGCATCTGCCCCTGCCTCTATAAGTTCAACAGTTGCCTCTGCTGTAGCCACATTACCAGCGATTACCTGTAGGTCAGGATACTCTCTCTTTACCTTTTTAACAGCATCTATTACACCCTTGGAATGTCCATGGGCTGTATCAATAACTATAACGTCCACCTTTGACTCCACTAGGGCAGCTATCCTATCCATCATGTCTGCTGTTATACCGACAGCTGCTCCCGCCAAGAGTCTACCGGAGCTATCCTTGGCCGAATTAGGATATTGGATGGATTTTTCTATGTCCTTAATGGTAATAAGTCCAGCCAATAGGTAGTCATCATCTACTAAAAGAAGTTTTTCTATCTTATACTTCTTCATGATCTCTAGGGCTTCATCCATACTTATGCCTATCCTGGCTGTCACTAGGTTTTCCTTGGTCATTACTTCGTCGATCTTCTTATTTACATTGTTTTCAAACCTGATATCCCTATTGGTAATGATTCCAGCTAATCTCCTGTCCTTTTCAACTATAGGTACTCCTGATATCCTGTATCTCTCCATTAATTCTAGGGCATCTGAAACAATATGGTCTGGTGATAGATAGAAGGGATCAGTAATTACCCCATGCTCTGATCTTTTTACCTTGTCTACCTCTAGGGCTTGTTGCTCTATAGTCATATTCTTATGGATGATACCTATTCCGCCTTCCCTAGCCATGGCTATTGCCATCCTAGCCTCAGTTACAGTATCCATTCCTGCTGACATTAGTGGTATATTTAACTTTATGGTTTTAGTTAACATTGTACTAGTATTGGTATCTCTTGGAAGTATTTCTGATTTCTGTGGAACCAAAAGCACATCATCAAATGTTAGACCTTCTCCTACGAACTTCACTCTAATTCCTCCTCCTATGTTTTATAGTATTATACCACAATCTGGTTTTAATAAAACAGTTTAATTTATTCCCAATTGTCTAACAAATCTATGCTTTTATGTAAAGAAAAAAGGGTACTCTTAAGTACCCCTATACCACTTATATTCATCTTGAAGCTGCATTTCGTACCTGAGGGTCTCTTCTGATACCCTTAGTTTAATTAAATCCAGAACTCCAGTCTCCATCAATCCATATAAACAAACATTTACAAAGAGGATGACGGTCACTATGAAGATGGAAAATACATCGTATTTAATTATTAAATCTTCCTTGTCCTTTTGCCTCCTATAACTACAGTATAGGATTTCTAGACCCAGGAGGATTAAAATTCCTGGCCAGANTTTTACTGAAAGCTCTACTGCTGATAGGGTGCTAAACTGTGAAATGAGTAATACCACNCCAAAGGCTATCAGGACTAGNGCCATGGATATGCTACCCACCCTTTTAGTCTTCATGGTAATCATCCTCCTCAAACCTATCTTCACTGATATACCTAGTCTTCTTATTAGCTAGGGTCTTTTTATTCTTAATCAAAATTACAAATCCAGCTATTATGAAGATTAGGGAAACTATCGAAGTCTGGATGTACCTCCTGATTGTATAGTTAATGAGAGGATAGAGGATTCGCTCAAGGATAATAACTATACCTATGACTATTAGGCCTGTACCTAGCCACTCTGGCTTNATGTTTGGTAATTTTAGCTGTTTATTTACGTACTCCTCTGTACCGTCCACCCTATGCATGGCATCAAAAAAGCTATAAAACCAGATTAGGGGTAGGATGAAGAGGAGTAAGGAAATCCCTAGCCAACCCATGAAGAAAATGGAGAAGAAAAATGCCCCCATCAGGACTAAGCCTTCACTCTGATATCCTAGATACATATGGCCTGCTCCTGGTACTATGGATAGGGCCAGGGTCAAGGTCTTCNTATTTATCTTACTATCGACTTCGATATCTTCTATTCCTTGGCTTTCTGTATAAAGCTCCCTTATCTCAAGCTTTCTCCAGGCTGAAAACAGGTCTATTAGGGNAATCAACCATAGGATTAGGTAACCCATTATAAAGAGCACTAGCCCTATCTCCCCATCACCAGCCAAGACCGCAATCATAAAGCTGGCAAATCCCCCTGCTCCTAATAGTCCTATGAATATAAAGGCTCTACCTACCAATCCTATATACATATGGGCCAGACCCGGAATCAGTGATAATAAAAACCCGATGATCTTACTTTTATCCCTCATTATCTTTCCTCCTTGTTTCTACTCATATTCTCTATACTTGACAATAGATTTGATGTTGAATTCACTATCTCTTCTGTTAATTTACCTATGTGATTTGGTCTTTCCCTAACTTCCTCAATAGATTGGTTTATCTTAGGTACTGCATCCACCAAGCTGGTGTAAAAACCACCNAGGGTTAAAAAAATGGTGACAGAAGCTACAGCGACATAATACATAAACTGATAGTTGAATGATTTCTTAGCATTTCTAGGTTCCATAACCTTTACCTTGGATTTAGATATCTGATCCATAACCTTTGATGTGAAGTCTGGAGCTACCACCTGACCGGCTACATCCAACTCTTCATCACCTATTAGAGAAAGGAAGATTTCCATACANACATCGCAATTATATAGGTGCTCTTCCATTTCATCTAGTTTTTCTACTGGTAATGATTTAGTCTTGTAGAACAACCATTCTATATAATCATAATGTTTCATCTTCTTCCCTCCATTTCTCCTTAAGTAATATCTTGGCCCGATATAGCCGGGAGGCTATGGTTTTGATAGCCACTCCCTCTTCCTCTGCTATCCTTTCATAGGACTTGTCTTGAAAGTAAAACTTTTCTAAAGGAATCCTGTAGATATCAGGTATGCTCCTTATGAGCTGCCTTAGCCTTTCCCTCCGCTCCTTTTCAATTAAGAGGATTTCTGGATTATCCTGGTGATCGGCTGAAAGCACTTCCAAATAGTCATCCTCCAAAGCTTCATCCCTGAACTTAGCCTTCTTCTTCCTAAGCCAGTCTATGGACTTATTTGTGGCTATCCGACCAATCCAACCCTTAAAATTTTGCTGGTTATAGCTGGGGAGGGAGATGTAGATTTGCAGGCATACTTCTTGGGCGATGTTTTCCACTTCATTATAATCCTTGATAAAGTTAAGTATAATTGCAAATATATAGTTCTTATACAGATCTATAAGCTCAGCAAATGAATCTTCATGGCCGGACCTGGCTTTTTCTATTAAGATTTTTTCCCTGTCCACATCCACGCCTCCCCTCCTCTCTACAATAATAACGAATCTATTTATAAAAGTACTGCAGAAACAAAAAAAGAACCTTAAGTTCTTTTTTTGATTAAGTAATATTGGATAATTGCATAGGAATATTATTAACAACTTCAGAATTATAGGTTCTAAGATAACCTACATAGACACATTCTAGCTCCCCACTTTCTGCAAAGTCCATTGGTGCTGTAAGGCTTGGGTCCTTATCTATAATCTTGATTCCACTTTTTAATAGAAGCTCCGAAACGAATTGGGAGCAAAAATACCTATATTCCCTGTGGATAGGATAGTTGAAGGCCGCACTCACTACACCTATAAAGTTGTAACCGTACTTCTCCTTTTCAGCCTTAAACCTTGCTAGTTCTTGGATTAACCTATTATATTGTTCTTGAGTAATCTTCAAGGAGAAAAGGGCACACTTAGTATTGGGAAACCTCCTATAGGTCCCACCCCTGAAGCTCTCTTGTACAAAGCCACCTATTATGGGGTTATAGGGCTTGATCCTTCCAAAACTATATAATTCAGATAAATCCTTGTCTAAAGCTATAGAGACATGGGTATAGGGTTTTCTGGTACAAATATTTATAGCTCTGGAAAACATGGAGCCACTATGGGAAAGTAAAATATAAATCCTTCTTTCATTCACCATAATACACCTCATTCTCTTATCTTGCACGAAGACCGTTCCTATATATTATAACGTATAAAATAAAAAAAGCACTGCAAATTAATATAATAATATATTTTAATAGGTAGTCTTGTCAATATTTCATGGAAAGAGCAAGGCACTAGGATATAGATCCTAGTGCCTTATTTTGCTTAACTCAGATTATTTCCAGAAATCAACCTCATCCTTTAGGTCAATTGCTTCAACCTTGAAGACTGGATCCTTGTCTTGCCTTTTTTGTTCAATATAATCCTTCATGCAGGCAACTACCGGGTCTTTTAATATGAATATTGCAGGTATGTTAATCAAGGCCATGGCTGCCATTAAGACATCTGCTGTATCCCAAGCAACACCAAATTCCATGCTGGGTCCAAAGAATACTAGTATAACGGCAATAGCACGTAGGACCTGCAAGGATGTCTTGCTTAACTTTTCTCCTGCCAGGTATTTAAAGTTTGATTCTGAATAATAATAATTTCCGATTAGGGTTGTAAAACCAAATAAGAATATGGCAAAGGCTAGGAAATGCTGGCCAAAAGCTCCAAAGTTAGCTGTTAGGGCAGCTACATTATAGGGAGCTCCTGCTAAATCTGGGTCAGGGGCTATACCTGAAGCCAATAGCATAAGGGCTGTTGCAGTACAAATAATCATTGTATCGAGATATACAGCCATCATTTGAACTAGACCTTGCTTTACAGGATGTGAAACATCAGCTGCTGCCGCAGCATTTGGTGCAGAACCTATACCGGCCTCATTGGAGTATAGACCTCTCTTAAGTCCCATCATGACGGCAGAACCTGCAAATCCACCAAATATTGCCTTAAAGTCAAATGCCCCTCTAAATATGTCTGCAAACATGGATGGTACTAGGGTAATGTTCTTAATAATTATGATTATGGCTGCGATAATATAAATCACTGACATGATAGGTACTAGGAATGAGGCAACCTCACTAAGTCTCTTTCCTCCACCAAATATACTATAGGCTGTCAATGCTGCCAATATTCCTCCTATTATATATGGGGTTAGATTAGGATTATAGAAATCGTAGGTGGCAAAGGCAGAGTTTACGTTGAAGGCAGCTAGCATGTTGAAACCCACCATATAAGTAGCTATTAAAACAACAGCGAAGATTAGACCTAGAGTTTTATTTTTTAGACCATCTTCAATATAGTGGGCAGGTCCACCAAAAGAACCACCTTCTGGGTCACGTTTTTTATAGATCTGGGCTAGGGTACTCTCAACAAAGGCTGATGCAGCACCTACAAATGCAACAACCCACATCCAGAAGACCGCTCCCGCTCCTCCAATACTAACTGCTGTAGAGACGCCTATAATGTTTCCTGTTCCTACCCTAGAAGCTGTAGATACCATCAGGGCTTGGAATGATGACATTGCCTCCTTGTCCTTGGCAGGTTCACGAATGACTCTTACTGATTCACCTAATAAACGGAGTTGTACGAAGTTGGTTTTAAATGAAAAGTATAGGCCACCACCAACTAATAAGATAGGTAAGACATATGTGTATAAGATACCACTTAAATTACCAATAAATTCAGCGTACATATAATCCCTCCTATTTTTTAATAAACCGCCTAAGCAAGGGTATAGTACTTTTTTCCACCACCTTTCCTATTCATAAGATTTTGCTTAAGCAGGTCAATTCATGGGTCTTGATTGACACCCCTATCCACACCTTATGCTGTATGCTAATATTTTAATAGGAATTCTTGCTTATAAGTTATATTCGTTAATGGATTATATGAATGAAAAGTCTTATGTCTTAGTAAGGATCTATAGTAGTAATTTAGGTTCAGATATGACTATTATATATGTATTCTTGTTAAATATATTATATTATAGATTGTAATTTATTTCCATCATAAATCACATAAAGTCGATATTTGTAGTCCTTAAATTAACTTTATAATGGAATGGATTAAGAACAAGGCATAAAAATGAAGCCTCCCATAAAGTTTTAGTTTTATGAAAGGCTTCTGATGTGAACAAACTTTGCACAAATATTAAATAGTTAAAACGGGATGTGTTGATTCCTATGGATGTAGGAGTTTTACATCATGCCGCCCATGCCACCCATGTCCATGCCACCCATTGGACCTGACTTTTCTTCTGGAGCATCGATTACTGATGCCTCTGTTGTCAGTACCATGGATGCAACACTTGCTGCATTTTGTAGGGCTGACCTGGTTACCTTTGTTGGGTCTGNAATACCTACCTTGATCATGTCTACATATCTTTCATTTAAGGCGTCAAATCCAACACCAGCTTCTTTTTCCTTAACTTTTTCAACAATGATTGAGCCTTCTAGACCAGCATTGGAAGCTATTTGTCTTACTGGTTCTTCTAGGGCTCTTAATAGGATATTAACACCTGTTTTTTCGTCGCCTTCAATATTGTCAAGCAACTTAGCTACTTCTGGGATAGCGTCTACTAATACAGTTCCACCACCAGGTACCATTCCTTCTTCAACTGCAGCCCTTGTTGCTGCTAAGGCGTCTTCTATCCTGGATTTTCTTTCCTTCAATTCAGTCTCTGTTGCAGCTCCTACTTGGATTACTGCAACTCCTCCTGCTAGCTTAGCCAGTCTTTCTTGAAGTTTTTCCTTATCAAATTCGGATTCTGTTTCTTCAAGTTGTGCCTTGATTTGCCTAATCCTATCCTTGATGCTTTCTTGGTCTCCAGCACCATCAACAATTACAGTGTTTTCCTTGTCTATCTTGATCTTTGCAGCACTACCTAGCATATCTAGGGTTGCATCTTTTAATTCATATCCTAGCTCTTCGCTTATTACAGTACCGCCTGTTAGGATAGCAATGTCTTGGAGCATTTCTTTTCTTCTGTCTCCAAAGCCTGGTGCCTTAACTCCTACACAGTTAAAAGTTCCCCTCAGTTTGTTAACTACTAGGGTTGCCATGGCTTCACCTTCTATGTCTTCAGCAATGATAACTAGGGCCTTGCCTTGTTGTACTATTTGCTCAAGGATTGGTAGGATGTCTTGGATATTTGAAATCTTCTTGTCAGTGATTAAAACATATGGTTCTTCAAGTTCTGCTATCATTTTATCAGTATCAGTTACCATGTAGGCAGATACGTATCCCCTATCAAATTGCATTCCTTCTACTACTTCTAGAGTAGTACCCATGGATTTTGATTCTTCAACAGTAATAACTCCGTCGTTACCAACTTTCTCCATTGCGTCAGCTATTAGTTGACCGATTTCTTCGTCACCAGCTGATATGGACGCTACCTGGGCTATTTCATCTTGGGTTTTTACTTCTTGGGAGAACCTTCTAATCTCTTCTACGGTCTTATCTACTGCCTTACGTATACCATTTTGGATTAGGATTGGGTTAGCTCCTGCAGCCACGTTCTTCAAGCCTTCCCTGATAATGGCTTGGGCTAGTAGGGTAGCTGTAGTAGTACCGTCTCCTGCTACGTCTTGTGTCTTAGTAGCTACTTCTTTTACTAGCTGGGCACCCATATTCTCATATCTATCTTCTAATTCTATCTCCCTAGCTATTGTTACACCATCGTTTGTTATTAAAGGTGCTCCAAAGGATTTGTCTAGGGCAACATTTCTACCCTTAGGTCCAAGAGTAACCTTCACAGTATCTGCTAATTTATTGATACCCGCTTCCATTGCACGACGAGCGTCTTCACCGAATTTAATATCCTTAGCCATATTATTAACACTCCTCCTTAATGAATTATTCTACTACTGCTAAAATATCGTTTAATTTTAGAATGCTTAATTCTTCACCATCTATCTTTACTTCTGTACCAGCATATTTGGAGAAAATAACCCTATCTCCAACCTTGATTTGGTCCTTAGTTTTTTCATTGTTTAGAATATCACTACCTATGGCAAGAACTTCTGCCATTTGAGGCTCTTCTTTAGCGGAGCTTGGTAATACAATACCGCTTGCAGTTTTTTCTTCTACTTCTACTTTTTTTATGACTACTCTGTCTCCTATTGGTCTTAAATTCATTTACCATTTCCTCCTTCTTCTTTCTTTTATTAGCACTTGCCATCAGTGAGTGCTAATCACCCTAGTACATATATTACCCTAAAGAAAATTACTAATCAAGTTTTATTAATTAAGGGTTTTGGATGATTTTTCTGCAAATTAATCTAGCAAGCTTATTTTTGTCTTTTTCTCTCTTTTTTTCTCCCATTATATCGCTATTCCGGCAAAATTTGTAATTAGAAAATAGATTAGGGGTATAAAGATGGCTGGCAGCATGTTGCCTACCTTGATTTTTTTGACCTTGAGTAGGTTGAGACCTATAGCGATAATAAGGATACCTCCCACAGCTGACATCTCGTTTATGATTTCTGGGGACATGATGTCCTTAAGGTAACTAGCCAGCAAGGTTATACTTCCCTGATAGATTAAAATGGGTAGGGCTGAAAAAGCTGTTCCAATTCCCAGGGCTGAGGCAAAGATTATTGAAAATATGCCATCCAGGGATGACTTTGCAAGCAGGGTTTGGTGGTTTCCCGTTAGGCCTGCCTCAAGGGATCCCACTATGGCCATAGCCCCTACACAAAAGACAAGGGTGGCATTTACAAAGGCCTTTGAGAAGTCGGAATCCCCCTTTCCAAACCTTTCTTCTGCCTTCTTACCCAACCTATTTAGCTTCCCTTCTATATCCACTTTTTCACCGATTAAACTTCCTATGGCTAAGCTTACTATGACCAGGACTAGGTTTTCGGATTTGATACTACCCATAATTCCTATTATTACAACGGCTAGACTGATACTATCAATTAGTGTGTTCTGATATTTCTCATTTATTCCCTTTTTTAAGAAAACCCCTATTAAGGAACCAAGTATAACCACTAAACTATTCACAATCGTACCTAACACAAAATCCACCCCTATGATTTCTGATAAAGTCTATTAATAGGATACACTATTTAAATCTATTTAGCTAGCTAAAGTTTCAACAAG
>JGI24712J26585_10004614_pt1 | contig 10445 bp, 8 predicted proteins | sample BioPla3DNA2_FD_26585 | JGI IMG/M metagenome (IMG submission 26585)
ATATGTAACATTTATTATCATAAAAAAAGAACATTGCTACATATTTATTTAAAATATTTTGCAACATGTTCTTTCCTTAATATTAGTATAAATTTATTTCTATTCTTTCTAATTTAGCTATTACACTTATATTATTCAATTCTGTAGTTTCTGTTAACATATTTCCATTGTTACTTACTAATAATATCTTAGAATTCCCTAATACTTTAATTTGTCTAATTACTCTTTCTCCTTTATTCTCCAACAAATAAATACCATTGTTTGTTACTTCCTTTACTAAATGAGCAAAAGCAATATCTCCTTCCATCATTCTAAAGCCTAACATATCATTATCTTGAATTTTAATATATAGAACTTTATCAACAGGATATCCTTCAACTTTATTAGAATGAATTGGAAGCTCCCTATATCCTAATTTTGATTTTAAGGAATAATCGTAGATACTAACATTTTTTAATACTGAAGAAAAAGCATCAGTCCAAAGCTCTGAAGTTTCTCCTAATGTTTTAACAACTTTCTTTTTATCTTGAAATTTATTTTCTTTTTCTTCTTTTTCTAAGGCTTCATCAGTTACCACCATATTTATTTCTTTTAGGTCTACTTTTAAGATTTTAGAAGCTTTTTCGATATAACTTTCTTGAACAATCCTTTTACCAATTTCCACTTCATTAATAAATTTTTCAGAAACACCAAGCTTTTTAGCCAAATTCTTTTGCGTAACTCCTGCTTTAAGTCTAGCACTTTTCAGAGTTTCCCCTACCCTACTCACAATTATCTTCCTTTCTTTTGATTATTTGCCCATTCTTTTTCTTCAATAAGATGATTAATAAGATATGCAAAACTCCAATTCCTAGAAATAGGTGTAACAACAGCTAATATACCATCTTTTGTAATAGTTCTAATATCCTTTACACCCTTCTTTACTGAAGAATCATCATAATTGTTAAATAATAGTACCTTCTCATCTGGCACATCTTTACTTACTACCTCAATCTTTAACCCCTCTACAATATCTTTAATTTTCATAGAAGTCATTTCTTTTGAAATTATTTTTACCTTGTGATTTAAATTTTCTAATTTAGAAATTTCTTCTGCTGATAGACCATAAGCTAAAATACACTTATTATTACTTAACATATTTTTCTCCCTTTTATTCTATAATTTCTGGCTCATTATATTTTACTCCAAAGGTTTCAACTTCAACCTTCTTAATAACCTGATCCTCATAAGGTCTGTCTTGATAATCTGTTTTTACATTTACTATATTATCAACCACTTCTATTCCTTCAATTACCTTACCAAAGGAAGCATATTGTCCATCTAAATGTGGTGCATCTGCAACCATAATAAAGAATTGGCTACCTGCTGAATTGGGATCCATTGTTCTTGCCATTGACAAAACACCTCTTGAATGATTTAAATCATTTTTAAATCCATTTCTTGTGAATTCTCCTTTTATACTATACCCTGGTCCACCAGTTCCATTTCCATCAGGGCATCCACCTTGAATCATAAATCCTGGGATTACTCTATGAAATATTATTCCATCATAAAAGCCTCTATTTATTAGATCAATAAAATTATTTACTGTATTAGGTGCTATTTCTGGATATAGCTCTGCCTTAATAACTCCTCCATCATTCATGGTTATTGTTACTATTGGATTTGTCATGTTTTTTCCACCTTTCATTTAACTAAATAATAATTTATTTGAGATATTAATAATATCATCTCCTGGAAGAGAATTATATATATCTATTTTTCCTTTTTCATTAGAATTGCTTATTAAATCAGCCTCAATTAACCTTCTTTTAAGTTCCCTGCAAGTTCCCATACCCCCATCTATAATAGGAATATCATCACCAACAATTTCTTGAATTGTATCCTTAATAAAAGGATAATGAGTGCATCCTAATACTATTGCCCCTATTTCATCACTATTATAGTATTTGTATTTTTCTCTAATATATTCCTTTAATTCTACACTGCTAAAGTTTCCAGCCTCAATAAACTCCATAAGACCTGCACAAGGCATAGGAATAATCTTTGCTTCATTTTTAAATCTATTTATTAAATTATTAAATTTTTCTTCTTTTATCGTCATTGGAGTAGCCATTATTATTATAGCTTTATTTGTATTTAATTTAACAGCAGGCTTAACTGCCGGCTCAATACCAACTATAGGAACATCAGGATAATCTAGCCTTAGACTAGCTACAGCTGCGCTTGTTGCAGTATTACATGCAATAACTAATGCCTTAGCTCCCTTTTTTAATAGAAATTCTACAGCTTTATATGTAAGCTCCTTTACCTCTAATACATTTTTGATTCCATAGGGTGCATTTTTTGAATCTCCAAAATATATATAATTTTCATTAGGCATTATTTCAAGTGCTGATTTCAAAACACTTAATCCACCTACTCCCGAATCAAAAAAACCTATAGGCATACTTCTCTTGTCCAAGATATATCCCTCCAATTTAATTACTCTATTATTTATTTTATAACTTTAATCTTAATAAATCCATATTTATTATAAGATAGTATAAATATATTGACATTATCATACCTATATAATAGAATTCAAGTGTGTTACGAAAGTTGTATTAATTTTATTCGAAATTGTTCGAATTGGGGAAAGGATGTGAAAAGTTCTTCTATATTTATTTTAGGAGAATGATTAATTATGAATAATAAATTAATTTATACTTTACCAAAAAGTAATCATAGTGATGAGGAGATAAAATCATTCTTAACTTCTCACCCTGAAATCAAATTCATTTCATTTGTAGGTATTGACCTTGCTGGTAATGCTACTGATGAAAAAATACCTGTTAAATTATTTTTAGAAGATCTAGATTCATTTTTACATGGTGTTGCTGTTCAAACAGATGGCTCATCTGTAGTATTACCTGAAATAGCTACTCTTAATAATGCAAAAGTCGATATGATAGCAGACTTAAATTGTACATGGTTTGTTGACTACAATTACGATAATATTGACTCACAAACTAACAAACCTGTTGGTACTCTTAGAATTCCTTGCTTCTTATATCATGACAACAAGCCTGTTGATTCCAGACATATACTTACTTCAGCAATTAGCACATTTAAAGAAGAATTAAATAAAATATTTGAAACAAAGCCTGAAATATTAAAAAACTATGGTATAACAAAAAATGACATAGAAGATATAGTTATTACATCAGCTACAGAATTAGAATTTTGGGTTAAAACCCCTAATGACGTTGCTGAAATTGAAGAATTATCAACTTCTCAAGTATTACATGAACACTATTGGACTAGAACTAAAGGTGTTGTACGAACTGCTTTAGAGCAAACCTTAGAACTTATGGAACTTTATGATTTTGAACCTGAAATGGGACATAAAGAAGTTGGAGGCGTAAGAGCTAAATTAGATTCATCTGGTAACTTTAATCATATAATGGAACAACTTGAAGTAGATTGGAAATTCTCTGATGCAATTCAAACTGCTGATAATGAATTATTTGCAAAAATAATAGTTCAAGAGACCTTTAGAAGAAATGGACTTGATGTTACTTTTATGCCAAAACCAATTGACGGTGTTGCTGGATCCGGAATGCATGTTCATTTAGGTGTAAGCTTAAAATTAACAAATGGAAAGAGAATAAATCTATTCCAAGCAACAAAAGATGACTTCCTAAGTATTATAGGTTATGGAGCTATTATGGGAGTTCTTAAAAATTATGAAGTTATGAATCCATTTATTTCTTCAACAAATAACTCATTAAAAAGACTTAGACCAGGATTTGAAGCTCCAATTTGTATAGTTACTTCTTTAGGCCTTAGTCCAAGTAATCCATCAAGAAATAGATCAGTATTAATTGGATTAATTAGAGATTTAGCTAATCCTCTAGCTACAAGATTTGAATTACGTTCACCAAATCCGCACTCAAATGCTTACATTACAATGGCTGTATCATATTTAGCTATGCTAGATGGAATAATTTACGCTGTTAATAGTAACAAAGATGAAAGTGAGCTTTTGAAAGAATTATCTAAAAAAGCTGGAGAAGATGCTGATTATCTAGAAAAAGATAGAGCATATAGAAGTGAAGAAGATGTATTTGAACACTTCACAGAAGAAGAGAGAGATGCTTATTTTGGTAAAGCACCAGCAACAGTTTATGAAAATCTTGAAGCCATTAATAAATATTCTGATAAGATAGAAGTTCTTAAGAGAAATTCTGTTATGACAGATCAGATTATTAATAGCTACAAAATAGGTGCACTTGAAAAATGGACAACTGAAATTAGTTCAAGAGTTATAAATAGTTTCATAGATGAAGTAAGATCTTATAAACAATTACATTGTATAAATAAAGCACTAGATCTTGATGTGTCAAATTGGATGAAAATTGATGAATTAAGACATTACTTAATGAAAGATACTTATACAGCAAATAGCTTATTTTCACGTATTAAAAATGCTATAAGTGAAAAAAATTATTTAGAAGCTTCAAATCTTTACTTAGAAGCAGAAGAGAAAATGGAAGAATTAAGAAACCTTTATACTGCATATAAGAAAAATTTATTAGATATCTAATAATTATAGAAAGCGCCTAAATGGTGCTTTCTTTTTATTAATAACAATATGAAAACTTTTTTGTAATGCTTATGTCTAGTGGCAATTCTCTTACTACATCCTGTTTTATTTCCTTTTTAATACTAATTGGAGTATTTTCAATAATATATTCTGCTTCTTTATAGCTATTAGCTTTAAAAACAATGGTCCATCCATTTCTATCATATTTGCCTGCACACATTATATATCTATCATCAACGGAATCAGATATTCCTTTATCAACTATTAAACTTCTAACTTCCCCTATATTTTTTAGATTTAATTTAACAAAGATATTATTTTGCATATTTACACCTCCATAAGAACATTTGTTTGTATATATTTATTGTATAGAACATTTGTTCTTATGTCAATATAAAAAAATATTATTTTACTTTCATAGTTTTTACTTTATTAAATCATAAATATAAGAGCCATTGCTTAGGGATTTTTATCCTTAAGCAATAGCTCTTTTAACTTCTTGTAATTATTCTCCTAAATTAAATATTTCTAAATCTTTCTTACTTTCAAGGCCTTCTTCCTTAACATCTACAATAGCTCTAAAAGTATCTAAAGCAGTTATTACACCTATATTTCTTTCAACTGCTGTTCTTCTAATTAAGAAACCATCTCTCTTAGAATCATTTGCTTTATTTGGAGTATTAATTACTAAATCAACTTCCTTATTCTTAACAACATCTAATATATTTGGTTTTTCTTCTTCAAGCTTTCTTACAGGAGTTACATCAACACCAGCATCTTGTAATAGCTTGCAAGTTCCTTCTGTTGCAATAAATTTATATCCAAGCTTAGCTAATCTTACTGCCATTGGTAAGAATTCTGCCTTATTGTGTTTATTTATAGTAGCTAGTATATTTCCTTTACCTGGTAGCATATTAGCTGCAACAAATCCTTTATATAGTGCTTCGTTTAATGTTCTACCAACACCAAGTACCTCACCAGTAGATCTCATTTCTGGTCCTAATGAAACCTCAACATTTGGTAACTTTTGTGTTGAGAACACTGGAACCTTAACTGCTACAAGATCCTTTGGTTCTTTATATACGTCTACTCCATATCCTAAATCAACAAGCTTTTCACCAAGCATAACTCTTGTTGCAATATCAACTATTGGAACCCCACTTACCTTACTTATATATGGAACTGTTCTTGATGCTCTTGGGTTAACTTCAATTACATATAACTTTCCTTCAAATTCAATAAATTGAATATTTATCATTCCGTTTATTCCAATTTCTAAAGCAAGCTTCTTTGTATATTCTAATACCTTATCCTTAATTTCTTTACTAATATTTTGACTTGGATACATAGTAACACTATCTCCAGAGTGAACTCCTGCTCTTTCTAAATGTTCCATTATACCAGGTATTAATACATTCTCACCATCTGAAATAGCATCAACTTCTATTTCTCTACCCATTAAATATTTGTCAATTAATATTGGATTCTTCTTATCTTTCGCAAATGCATTTTCAAGGTAGAAAGTTAACTCTTCTTCATCATGAGTTATTTCCATTCCTTGACCACCAATTACATAAGAAGGTCTAACTAAAACAGGGAATCCTAATCTTCTAGCTTCATCTAATCCTTCTTCAAGTGACCAAATTCCTTTACCCTTAGGTCTTGAAATACCTAACTTTTCAAGTAATTCATCAAATTTTTCTCTATCTTCTGCCATATCTATTTGCTCTGCAGTTGTTCCTAAAGTTGGAATATTCTTTTCCTTTAAGAAGTTTGCAAGCTTAATAGCTGTTTGACCACCAAATTGTAAGATTACTCCATCTGGATTTTCCTTCTCAATTATATTTAATACATCTTCTTCTGTTAAAGGCTCAAAATATAATTTATCTGATATATTGAAATCTGTACTTACTGTTTCTGGATTATTATTGATTATTATTGTTTCTATTCCTAATTTCTTTAATGCCATTACACAGTGAACTGAAGCATAATCAAATTCAATACCTTGACCTATTCTTATTGGTCCTGAACCTATAACAACTACCTTTTTATTGTTAGAAACTTCAACTTCATCATATTGTTCATAAGTTGAATAATAATATGGAGATACAGCTTCAAATTCACCAGCACATGTATCAACCATTTTATAAGTTGGTTTAATGTTCCAAATGTCTCTTAATCTATTAATATCTTCAGGAGAAACCTTAAGCATATCAGCTATAGCCTTATCTGAAAATCCTTTCTTTTTAAGGTTATGCAACCATTCCTTATCTAAATCATCAATTTTGCTTAATTTTAATCTTTGCTCTTCTTCAACAATCCATTTGAATTTTTCTATGAAGAATATATCTATTCCTGTTATTTTAGCTACTCTATCAACTCTATAGTCACGTCTAAGCATTTCAGCTAAAGCAAATAGCCTTTCATCATCTGGAGCTACTACTCTTTCCTTTAATTCTTGCATGCTTAATTCTTTAAATTTTGGATGATCTAATGAATATTTTCCTATTTCTAAGCTTCTTATTCCCTTTAATAATGCCTGTTCAAGATTAGCTCCTATAGCCATAACTTCTCCTGTAGCCATCATTTTTGTTCCAAGCTCTCTATCTGCTCCAAAGAACTTATCAAATGGCCATTTAGGGATTTTACATACTACATAATCAAGAGCTGGCTCAAAGCAAGCATATGTTTTACCAGTTACAGCATTTACTATTTCATCTAATCCATATCCTAAAGATATTTTTGTAGCAAGCTTAGCAATTGGATAACCTGTTGCTTTAGATGCTAAAGCCGAACTTCTTGATACTCTTGGATTAATTTCTATTACTGCATATTCAAAAGAATTTGGATTTAATGAAAACTGAACATTACATCCACCTTCAATACCTACAGCATTAATTATATTTATTGAAGCAGTTCTAAGCATTTGATATTCTTTATCTGATAATGTTTGAGATGGAGCTACAACTATACTATCTCCTGTATGTATTCCTACTGGGTCAATATTTTCCATATTACATACTGTAATGCAGTTTCCATAAGAATCTCTCATTACTTCATATTCTACTTCTTTCCAACCCTTTACTGATTTTTCAAGAAGCACCTGTCCTATAGAACTTAATTGTAATCCTGATTCTAATATTTCTACTAATTCTTTTTCATTATTAGCTATTCCGCCACCAGTTCCTCCTAGTGTATAAGCCGGTCTTACAATTACTGGATAACCTATTTTTTTAGCATAATCTAACCCAGCTTGTAAGTCAGTTATTATTTCTGATTCAATAACAGGTTCATTGATTCTATTCATCATATCTCTGAATAGTTCTCTATCTTCACCTTCTTTAATTGATTCAATTGAAGTACCAATTACTCTAACGTTATATTTATCTAGAATTCCTTTGTCATATAATTCTACTGCAAGATTAAGTCCTGTTTGACCTCCCATTCCTGCAAGTAAGCTATCTGGTCTTTCTTTTGCAATTACCTTTTCAACAAATTCTATTGTAAGTGGCTCTAAATATATTTTATCTGCTACTTCCTTATCTGTCATAATTGTAGCTGGATTGGAATTTATTAATACAACCTCTATTCCTTCTTCTTTAAGAGCTTGACAAGCTTGTGTTCCTGAATAATCAAATTCTGCAGCCTGACCTATAATAATAGGACCAGATCCTATAACTAAAACCTTTTTTATATCTTTATTTAATGGCATTTTCTTACCTCCTATAATGCGTATTCCATAAATTTATCAAATATATATTCACTATCCTGTGGCCCTGCACATGCTTCTGGATGGAATTGAACTGAGAATATTGGTAATGATTTATGTTTCATACCTTCAACAGTTACATCATTAATATTAGTATGAGTTATTATCATATCCTCTGGTAATTTTTCCACTACATATCCGTGATTTTGTGATGTTATTGTAACTTTATTAGTTTCTAAATCTTTAACTGGATGATTGCATCCTCTATGACCAAACTTTAACTTTTTAGTTTCTCCACCTAAAGCTAATGCTAATAATTGATGTCCTAAGCATATTCCTGTAATAGGCTTTTTACCAATTAATTTTCTAATATTTTCTATTGCTTCTGGTAAATCTTCTGGATCTCCAGGACCATTTGATAAAAATACCAAATCTGGATCTATAGCTAAAATTTCTTCTGCACTTACACTAGCTGGGAATACTGTTAATTTGCATCCTCTTTTTTTGAAACATCTTAATATGTTGTTTTTAACTCCAAAATCGATAACAGCTACATGCTTTCCTTTACCTTCAATTGTATAAACTTTTTTAGTTGTTACTTCCTTAACTGCATCTCTATTTGAAAATCCATCTAACTTTTCCTTTATAGTTTCTTGATCTAATTCCTCTAATGCAATAATTCCCTTCATAGTCCCGTTATTTCTTAAAACTTTTGTTAAAGCTCTTGTGTCTATTCCTTCAAGTCCAACAATTTTATGAGCCTTTAAAAAAGTTTCTAATTCTAATTCACATCTAAAGTTATTTGGCATATTACATTTTTCTCTAACTATAAAACCTCTAACCTTTGGTGAATTAGATTCCATATCTTCAAGGTTTATTCCATAATTTCCTATTAAGGGATAAGTCATTGTTACAATTTGACCATAGTATGATGGATCAGTTAATACTTCTTGATATCCTGTCATACCTGTTGTAAATACAACTTCACCAACGCTATCTTTTAAATGTCCAAAGGCTTTTCCTTCAAACTCCATACCATTTTCTAATATAAGCTTTGCTTTCATGCTTAATCCTCCTATATCTATATATACAATCTACTATTTAATTTGCCGTACTAAAATTGCTTAAAAGAAAAGGACATTAAAGAGAATACAGATATTCTGCTCTCCTCACTATCCTATTATTAATAATATTATTTAATTTATTCTCTGTTAAACCTAAGTATTTGTTAAAAATATATAATTTAACCATATTTATTTACTCCCTTCTAGCCTCTCTGGACTAAGTTAAAGTGTGTATTTTATTTTTACTCTACTGTTTATTTTAATTAATGTAATATTTCATGTCAAGTGGTATATTTTGTTTTTATATTTATTTTATACAAGGTTATAATATTAATGAAACATATTTTAAGGAGGTTCTAATATGAATTATTCATCTGATTTACACACTCACACTATTGTTAGTGGTCATGCATATTCAACATTAATGGAAAATATTAATTATTGTGCTGAAAATGGTATAAAAATTTTAGGTACTTCAGAACATGGGCCATCAATGCCAAATGCTCCTCATATATGGTATTTTGAAAATTTCAAAGTGCTTCCTAGAACTATAAATAATGTTTTATTATTAAGAGGTTGTGAAGCAAACATTTTAGATATTAATGGAAATCTTGATATATTACCTGAAAATACAACTTATTTAGACTATTTAATAGCTTCTTTTCATGAACCTGTTTTTAATCCATTATCAAAGGAAGAAAATACTAATGCAATTCTAAATACTATTGATAAAAATAATGCAGTTGAAATATTAGGTCACTTAGGTAATCCTTCCTATGAGTTAGATTATGAAAAAATCCTTAAAAAAGCTAAAGAAAAAAATATTATGATTGAAATTAATAATTCTTCAGTTCTTGGAAAATCAAGAAAAGGAAGCGAGAGTAATTGCAAAAATATAGCAAACCTTTGCATGAAATATAAAGTGAAAATAATATTAACTTCTGATTCACATGTTTGCTTTACTATTGGTAACTTTGATAAAGCTATTAATTTATTAAAATCTATTAATTTTCCTGAAGAATTAATTATGAATGACCCTAATAAATTAATTAATCACTTTAAATCTAAAGGAAAATTAGTTGAT
>JGI24712J26585_10004615_pt1 | contig 10445 bp, 8 predicted proteins | sample BioPla3DNA2_FD_26585 | JGI IMG/M metagenome (IMG submission 26585)
GGACATTCTATAATAGGAAGACCGATATTTATCGCGTTTCTGTAGAATATTCGAGCAAAGCTTTTTGCTATTACACATGAAATACCTGACGCCTTGATTGCNATCGGCGCATGCTCCCTTGAAGAACCACAGCCGAAATTAAGCCCGCCTACCATTATATCGCCCGGTTTTACTCNTGNNATATAAGTTTTATCGATATCTTCCATACAGTGTTTTGCAAGCTCTTTTTCATCAAACGTGTTTAAATACCTTGCCGGAATAATAACATCGGTATCCACATTGTTTCCGTATTTAATAACATTTCCTTCATATTTCATTACGCTCACCTTTCCTTAATAAAACATTCCCGTAAACGAACGGTTTTCAGCCAATAACCTCTTCAGGCGAAGATATTTTTCCGGTAACCGCAGAGGCTGCGGCTACAGCAGGCCCTGCAAGATATACTTCACTGCGTATATGGCCCATTCGTCCCACAAAATTTCGGTTTGTAGTAGATACCGCACGCTCGCCTTCGGCAAGAATACCCATATGCCCTCCAAGGCAAGGTCCGCATGTCGGAGTGCTGACCACGCATCCCGAATCGATAAAAACTTCAAAAAGGCCCTCAATCATACATTCCTTCCAAATTTTCTGAGTAGCGGGAATGATTATACAGCGTACATCAGGGTGGACTTTCCTTCCGGCGAGGATTTTAGCCGCCATTCTCATATCTTCCATTCTTCCGTTCGTACATGACCCTATAACAACCTGGTGTATTGGAACATTTCCTGTATCGGAAATTGTTTTTGTGTTTTCCGGAAGATGCGGAAATGATACCGTAAGCTGTATTTTGGATAAATCTATAGTGTATTCTTTAACATATTCGGCATCGCTGTCTGCGGTAAATACTTCATAATCCTTTTCGGAATGCTCCGCAATATATTTCAATGTTTCCGTATCAACTTCAAAAATTCCGTTCTTTGCGCCTGCNTCAATTGCCATGTTAGCAATCGTAAACCTGTCGTCCATTGAAAGGAATTCAAGGCCTTCACCGGAAAACTCCATAGACTTGTACAAAGCTCCGTCAACACCAATCATACCTATAATATGGAGGATAATATCCTTCCCTGACACCCATTCCGACGGTTTTCCAATTAAATTAAATTTTATCGCTTCCGGAACCTTAAGCCAAACATCTCCTGTAGCCATTGCGGCAGCCATATCGGTGCTGCCCACTCCTGTCGAGAAAGCGCCGAGAGCTCCGTAAGTGCATGTGTGAGAATCCGCCCCTATAACAATGTCTCCTGATACAACAAGACCCTGTTCCGGAAGCAGCGCATGTTCGATACCAACGCGCCCAATTTCGAAATAATTTTCAATTCCCATTTTACCGGCGAATTCACGCATCATTTTTACTTGTTCCGCAGATTTTATATCTTTATTCGGAGTAAAATGGTCCGGAACCAACGCAATCTTTTTTCTATCGAAAACCCTTGTAAGACCTGCTTTTTCAAATTCGCTTATAGCAACGGGGGCGGTAACATCATTGCCAAGCACCATATCCAATTTCGCTCTTATAAGCTGGCCAGGCTTTACTTCATTAAGCCCTGCGCCTTTAGCCAGTATCTTTTGAGTCATCGTCATTGCCATTTACAACACCTCTTTCAATTCTATGATTTAACTCTTCGCCTTGTTTTTACAGCAGGTAATTTTAAACGCATTTCTTTTATTAGTATTTGTTTATAATAACATTTTTCAGCTATCCTCATAAAGCCGTATAAACTCAATTATACATTATTATTATTGTTTTTCTTCTGATATTTCGCTGTTTTAATGAGAATTTCTTATTGATTTTTGCTTTTTTGCTGCCTTCAAAATATTATTCCTGTGAGGCAGGACCCGCGGAAATTTTGTTCAGGAATTGATTTTTAAGAATTGTAAAATGTTTTAAAAGTAGCAGTTTTTTCGAATTGCGGGCACAACTGTATTATGTTAAAATTATTTTATTATTCTTTGGAGGCGTCTTAATGAAAATACTACGGTTTATTCCGTTTATTATAATTATATCAATACTATGTTCAGGCTGTCCTGATGGAAAAAGTGTATCATCAACCGCCAACGCAATACCAAGAGAAGCGGAGGAAATACCTCTTCATAATAATCCTTCTGATAGTAAATCAATACTTAAGGAAACACCGCCTACTCCAATTGTCGAAAAAAAAGCATCAGCCAGCATTTTATCGGCTGGAGACGTAATCATGCATGACGCTGTAATACAGTCGGGGAAAACAGAATCAGGCATATATGACTATACCGGGATATTTGAATTTGTAAAGCCCTATGCAGAAAAGGCTGATTATTCGATAATAAGCTACGAAGGTGTTTGTATGGATTCCGACAAAAACTATACCGGATATCCGTTATTCAATGCACCCCCTGCCATTATCTCCGCATTTTCATACGCCGGATTCGATATGGTAAACAATGGAAATAACCACTGCCTTGACAGGGCTCTGGATGGACTTTTTGAAACAAGAAGCATTATTAAACAGAAAAACCTTCAGGTTATCGGCACATTTCAGGACGCTGCCGAACCGAGGTATAAAATTCAGGATATAAACGGCATTAAGGTTGGTTTTCTTTCGTACACATACGGGTGCAATATGAATGAGAACAGGCTTACCGAGGAAGAGCGCAGCACACACCTGAGCCTTATAGACAGGGACAAAATAGAAACCGAAATTAAGACCCTTAAGCCCAAGGCCGATATTATCATCGTTTTGATTCATTGGGGCGTAGAATACCGCCGAAATGCCACCGATGAGCAAAAAAAGCTCGCTGAAAACATATTTTCATGGGGAGCCGACATTATTCTCGGCTCACATCCTCATGTTGTAGAACCGTCCGAAACTATTGAAATAGACGGCGACATTAAATATCTGATATACAGCATGGGTAACTTTTTGTCAAACCAAATCGGCGGAAACAACCCAAACCCAAGGAATAATGATCTTACTGAAGACGGTATGATGATTGATATACAAATAGAAAAAGACTTTCAAACCGGTAAAACGTCAATTGTTTCTGTAAAGCATATCCCGACATGGGTTTACAGATATACCGAAAACGGGATATACAAATATAAAATATATCCCGTTCCATCACTTGATCATGAAAGTTTAAAGGACCTTGACGAAGCCCTTGTTGAAAAACTTAAAAATTCCTATTCCAGAACAATGGAACTTGTAAAGGATTACCCTTAATTTCAGTTTTCCTGCTTTTTTCTTGATTCCTCTATTGTATGCGAACAGCTTTCAAGACTGCATGTATACAGTATTTTATTTCCCCTGTATTTTTTAGTCATAAAATTCCCGCATTCAGGGCATTTTTTATCTGAATGCATATCCCATGAAGAATAGTCGCATTCCGGGTAATTTTCACAGCCTAAATAATTTTTGCCCTTTCGTGTTTTCTTAATATATATCCGGCCGCCGCATTTCGGGCATGTTACCCCTGTATCCTCAAAAATCGGTTTTGCGTTTCTGCATTCCGGAAAACCCGGACAAGCAAGGAACTTACCGTATCTGCCTATTTTTATTACCATCTTCCTTCCGCATTTTTCGCATACTTCATCCGATTCCACAACAGGTAATGGTACCCTCTCTATTTTTTCTTCAGCTTCTTTGACAGTTTTACTAAAGCCGTCATAAAAATCGTTCATTAGTTCTTTCCAGCCAAGCTTTCCTTCTTCTATCGAATCAAGTTTTGTTTCCATCTCAGCGGTAAAATTTATATTAACAATATCTTTAAAATGGTTTTCTAACAGATTGTTAACTATTTTACCTAATTCGGTAGGTACCAGAAACTTCTTTTCCTTTTCAACATATCCTCTTGTCATTATAGTACTTATTGTAGGAGCGTATGTGCTTGGCCTTCCAATGCCTTTTTCCTCCATTGCTTTTACCAGCATCGCTTCGGTATATCTGGAAGGAGGCTGCGTAAAGTGCTGGGAATGTAAAATCTCCAAAGCCTTGATCTTCTCTCCTTCAGTTAGTTCGGGAAGCATGCTTTCTTCTTCATCCGAATTTGATTCATCGTAGCTTTCTTCATAAAGGACCAAATAACCATTAAATTTTATTCTTGAACCTTTTGCTTTAAACAAATACTTGCCGGCTTCAATGTCAACGGACATAGTATCATATAAAGCGGATTCCATCTGAGATGAAACAAAGCGCTCCCATATAAGCCTGTAAAGCCTGAAAAGGTCTCTTTGCAGCGAACCTTTAACCTTATCAAGCGGGATATGCAATGTTGTAGGACGAATTGCTTCATGAGCGTCCTGTGCGGCCGATTTCGTTTTATAAACCCTCGGTTTTTCAGGAAGATATTTTTCTCCGTACTTATTTTGAATATATTCCCTTACTTCCGATAAAGCTTCGTTGGAAACACGCGTGGAGTCGGTGCGCATATAAGTTATTAGACCTACCGCTCCTTCTCCTTCTATATCGACGCCTTCATAAAGCTGCTGCGCAAGCATCATTGTTTTTTTAGTGCTGAAACCAAGCTTCCTTGAGGCCTCCTGCTGAAGCGTACTCGTTGTAAACGGAGGCAGCGGCGCCCGTTTCTTTTCGCCGTGCTTTACTTTACCGATTACATATTCGACGTTTTTAAGATAGCTAAGTATTTTGTTTACTTCTTCTTCCCGGCTTAACTCGATTTTTTTGTCTTTAAGCCCATGAAAACGGGCTTTAAAGGTTTTTTTGTTATCCTTCTGAAACAGCCCTTCAATCCTCCAGTATTCCTCGGGGATAAATTGTTCGATCTCCTTTTCTCTGTCACATATCATTTTTGTCGCCGCGGATTGCACCCTGCCGGCACTCAAGCCTTTCCGAACATTTCTCCACAAAAGCGGGCTTATCTCATATCCGACAATCCTGTCAAGCACACGCCTGGCCTGCTGAGCATCGACAAGATTCATATCTATCGGTCTGGCAGATTTTACCGCTTTTGTAACCGCGTTTTTTGTTATTTCATTAAATGTTATCCTGCATTTTTCTTTTTCATCTATATTGAAAATACNCGAAAGATGCCAGGATATTGCTTCCCCTTCACGATCGGGGTCGGTAGCGAGAAAAATCTTATCAGCTTCCTTTGCTTCTTTCTTCAGTTCAGAAATAAGACTGCCTTTACCTCTGATATTAATATATTTCGGTTCAAAATTATTACTTATATCAACTCCTAAAGTGCTTTTGGGAAGGTCCCGTATATGGCCCATGGAGGCTTTGATTTTGTAGTTCTTTCCTAAAAACTTTTTAATTGTTTTTGCCTTTGCAGGTGATTCAACAACAACCAAATACTTTGACATCCTTTTCCTCCGTTCTTCGCTTTTTCGAAATAACGTATTTATATATCTTTAACTATTCATTAGCTTTTGTTCCTCGTTATAGTATCATTGAAATTTATTTTTGTAAACTGTCAATATAATTTGAGCTAATTTATATTTTTAAAAAATTATTTTTTTATCTGCCTTCCATCGTATCTGATATCAAAATTTTCTCTTAATATCAATTCGGAAACTGGAACAGCCTTTAAACCCTTTTCTGTCAGTATATCAATCGCTTTTCCGAGTATTTTCGCGGTGTGTGCCGTATCATTGTGAAACAATAAAATATCACCGCTTTTTACGTTTTTTATACGGCTTAATATTCCGTCTTCCGTAATGCCCGGCTTCCAGTCAAGCGAATCTACGCTCCATTGTATAGTATAATAACCTTCCTGCCTTGCCACAGTCAACACCGTATCGTTATAATCACCATACGGAGCTCGGAACAGATCCGTCTTCTCTCCGGTAATTTTTTCGATCACCTTCCCGCAGTCAATTATTTCACTGCGTATCTTCTCCTTCCCTAAGACACTCATTTTAAAATGGTTTTCTGAGTGGTTTGCCAGATCATGCCCTTGCTCTACAATCATCTTGGTTTCTTCAGGATTTCTCCTTGCCCACTCCCCTACTACAAAAAAGGTTGCTTTTACATCTTTTTCTTTTAATATGTTAAGAATTATTGGTATATCCTTTGCTCCCCATGCGCAGTCAAATGTAATAGATACATTTGCATCGCTATTCTCAACGCTGTATATCGGTATTTGCCCTGTAGAGCCACTAACTGTTATAGCATCACCTTTCATTGCATAGAGTACCGCTAAACACAGCACTATGCAAGATAATATTATTACCAATGTTTTCCTTCTGATGACAATCATAATTTATCACCGTTGTTTATTTTCCCATAATTTATATATGGTCATTAAGTTTTTTTATTCAACTTTATTGTTAAATTTAAGGGTATTGTAAAAAGAATTTTCAACCTTATTGGAGCCATGATTTTTTTAGGATGNGTAGGATTAAGGTATTCCCNTATTTTTGACACGACCTTTATANCTGGAAGGTATTAGGNNAATAGGGCGTGAAGGGGCAANGGTTCGANGGNTGTTCCAAATAAGCTNATCAGAGCTTTATTGATATATCATCAGCACTTTCTTGACTTCTTAACTATCATTGCTATAATAAATATGTCAAATCCATCTATATCTGCATTTTGGAGGTCTTCGAAAATGGCTTGCGATTCAAGAACAACTTGTACCTGTACATATCCTTGTTCACGGCATGGAAAATGCTGCGAATGCGTAGCTTATCACCGAAGAAGCGGGGAAGTTCCCGGGTGCTTTTTTTCAAAAGCCGGTGAAAAAACATATGACAGGTCAATTGAAAACCTGTATAGAGACTATAAAGAGTCAAGGGGGCGCTGACTTCCCTTGACTNCTTTTATTATTTTAGCATGTTGGGGAGAAATGTCGCAATCTGGGGGAAGATAATCAGCAGCGCAATACACGCGAAAATAGCGATAATAAACGGCCATACCCCTTTAAATATAGTTTCGAGAGGGACGTCCTTCGCCACACCTTTTATAATAAATACATTCATGCCGACTGGAGGAGTAATAACACCCATCGCAACGACCAAAACAGTAATTACTCCAAACCAGATTGGATTATATCCTAAAACATCTGTAACAACAGGATAAAAAATTGGAACCGTAAGAAGGACCAACGCCAGCGCATCGATAAAACATCCAAGAATAAGGTATATTATCAATATTACAGCCATTATCATAAAAGGCGGCAGATTCAAATTTGCTGCCCAATTCGCCATTTCAAAAGGAAGCCTGCTGACTGCTATAAAGCGGCCAAAAACCATTGCGCCGGCAACCAATAGCATAATCATAGCNGAAGTTCGCGTAGTGTCTTTTAATGACTTAATGAAACCATCCCATTTCAACTGCCCTCTTAACAATGTAATTAAAAGAATGCTTCCGGCTCCGATAGCTCCCGCTTCCGTAGCTGAAAAATATCCGGCAAACAAACCCCCAAGCGATATTATAAATGTAATAATTATCTCAAAAAGTCCGCCTTTAAGCGCTTGTATTTTTTCCTTAAAAGTAAACTTTTGTCCCGCGGGTGCCATTTCAGGGTTAATCTTCACAAGGATAAATATTGTAAGAATATATAGAACCATGAGCAGAATACCCGGAATAATACCTGAAATAAACAGTTTTCCTATTGATTGTTCCGTCGCCGCACCGTAAACAATAAATATGACGCTCGGAGGAATCAGTATTCCAAGCGCACCTGCGGCTGCTACACTTGCAGTGGAAAGGGAATCATCGTATTTGTATTTTCTCATCTCAGGCAGAGCTATTGCTCCCATCGTAGCGGCAGTTGCCGTATTTGAACCGCATATGGCTCCAAATATCGCGCATGCTCCCTGTGTCGCGATCGCAAGTCCGCCCGGCCTGTATCCAATCAAGCGGTAAATTAGTGTGTAAAGCCCGGTGCCTACCCCGGAATAATATGCAATAAAGCCCATCCAAACAAACATCGGTATTACACTTAACGTATATGATGAAAAATTTGAAAACAGTTCGGTTGTAACCATATTTAACGCTGCTTGAGGACTAACCAGATAGGAAAAACCCAAAAAACCGACCAAAAGCATTGAATACGCAATCGGTATTCGCAGCGCAATTAATGCAAGCAGCAACAGGATTCCAATAATTCCAACTATTTCTACCGTCAACCCTGACCGCCCCCTTTCACCATCTTTACAAACTCAACAGCGGCTAAAACAAACATACCTGTTGCAATAATGAAGATAAACGGATAAAAAGGCATTTTAGCGGTTGGTGACACTTCTCCNCTTGACATTACCTTAAAGGCGTATATAAACAGCTGACAGCATAAAAACANCAGAAACACGATTATGATCGAACCTGATATGTAATTAATGGCTTTCTTAGCATTGACCGGCAGCTTCTCAAAAAGAAATTCAATTGCAATATGAGCATTCTTCAAAGCACAATATGCTATTGATAACGCGATTGCACCCGCCGTCATATAGCCAACATACTCATAAACTCCCTTAATTGGATTATTAAAAATGACTCTTGTCAGTACATTGACAACAACAAGCGCCATTATTGCCACAATTCCCCACCCCGCGGCAATGTCCATTATTTTGCTTGCCTTTGTAATCAATTTTTCTATTTTTTGCATTTCCGTCCTCCGATAAAAAACCCCAACTCTTCAAAATGAAGGCCGGGATGTTTATATCCCAGCCTTTATCCTATTAGCGGAACTTAAACATATTAATATACATTGTTATACTTATCTGCCAGTCTTTTCGCCGTATCAATAGCTCTTTGCCCTGTTTCCCCGGTCTGNTCAACATATTTGTCAATCATCGGTTCAACCGCCTTTATCCATTTATCGGTTTCTTCCTGCGTCAGTTCGATAACTTCCATTCTTTGCTCATTTACAGCCCATTCAAGAGCTTCTTCATTTTGCATGTCCCAAAGCCCTATTCCGACTTCTTCATGAAATTTTTCAGTTACCTCGGTTATTGTTTTTTGTATGTCCGCAGGAAGAGAATTCCATTTATCAAGGTTCATTGTAATGTAAAACAGGTTATTATACAAAAACGGAGTTCTTGTAAGATAATCTGTTACCTCAGCATGCTTCCACGCTTTCAGAACCTCAATCGGTGCAAGATTTCCAGCGGCAATGCCTTTTGATAACGCTTCATAAGCTTCGGATTGAGGCATTCCGACAGGGACCGCTCCGGTTAATTCAAGCGTTTCCGCTGTAATACCGGTTGCCCTTATCTGCATTCCCTTAATGTCTTCAATGCAGGAAACACGTGTTTTTGTGAAAAGATCACCCGGGCCGGTTGCTATTACCATTAACAGCTTTGTGTCCTGTACGCATTTCGGATTTAGTTCTTTTATTCCTTCCCATGCGACCTTACTGGCAACTTTTGAGTTTTTGTATACGATACCCGGCTGTTCAAAAGCCTCCATTTCCGGAAAACGGCCTTTATTGTACGAGAAACATGACAGACCGATATCCGCTACTCCCTGAACTACACCGTTATAGATATCTGCGGCTTTTTGAAGTGTTTCATTTGGATAACTTGTAATTACTACCTTGCCGTTTGTCGCTTCGTTAATTGCTTCAGCCCATCCCTGAACCAATTCAGTTTCAGCCGGGTGAGTCGCCGGGAAAAAATGCGCAAGCTTCAGTTCCACTGTACCTGTTCCGGCGGCGGAAGCCGTGCCCGCACAGGCTGACTGAATTGTCATAATTGTTAGCAAAGCAATCACCAGTAATACCTTCGTTAAAAAGAACCATTTTACTTTTCCTTGATTTCCCACGGTTTTAACCTCCTTAAATTAAAAAAAGCAATAAAAAAAACCCGTAGGGGGTTCTAAGGAAACAAATATAAACGTGTCCAATTTAAGTAATATTAACTTATTGTTTTGCTTCCATTTTACCATCCTACATCTCTATTATATTTTCCAGATCCTTTTGTGTCAAGGGAATTTTGATTTTTTATATGCTGCCTTCGATATCACTCCAATTTTTCTCGGCGTATTCCAGCAATCTATATGCCTTGTCTTTCGGCATGGGCGGGAAGTATAAAAACATTGCATTACTGCCGTATCTTTTCACGAGTTTATCAACCCTTTCGAGCCACTGCTCGAATTCACCGGAATATACTTTAATCCATAGTGCTTTTCCCGCTTTAACAGCTTTGTCATAAATTTCGTACCACTGTTCAAATGTGCCGTCAGGGCCATAATCGCCGCTGGTCCACTGCAGTGCGTCAATTTCTTCGATCTCCATTATCGCGTCCACATGCTTGATTGCGTCCGGACCATCCAAATGATACAAGACATTATCCAATTTCTCGGCTTGCTTACACAAGGAGCCTTGAATAAGTTTTCTAAACTGATCCGGAGACATCATCGCCGAAAAATCACACTGCAGCTTTGCAGTTTTTCCCGGACCCCATATCTGGAAAACAGTATAACATGAGCCGCCTTCATCGTCTTTCGCGATTTCATAAAAGC
>JGI24712J26585_10004617_pt1 | contig 10441 bp, 15 predicted proteins | sample BioPla3DNA2_FD_26585 | JGI IMG/M metagenome (IMG submission 26585)
GAGAACTGGTTAAATAGCAAATAAGACTACTTTAAAAGGTAGTCTTTTTTTATTGACTTGAAAGATATTCAAGTGGTATAATATATAAGTAAATACAACGGATGTTGGCAATCAAAAGAAGTTTAAATACTTCTTTTTTTGCTTTTAAAAGCCGTGGCACCCTAAATGGCACCTTTTTTAATTCTTTTCATGTAGATTAATTCATATCCGTTGCATTCAATATCATTTTGAAATTGTGATTTAGTTGTATCTTCCATTACTATAGCTACATATTCTTTTTCGCCTTCATCTGGATACAAATATTTACATAATGCAACAAATGTTCCTTTTCTTTCACGTGCTATTTTTAATTGTTTGCCTATACTTTTATATAAGTTTTTATCAATGTTCATGGTTACACCTCCACACTCATATTATAGCAAAAAATGAAACAAAATAACAAAAGAATGTAAATTTGTGCCAAAATAATGTTGCATTTTAAAAATTATGATGGTATATTATAGATGTGCCACAAATCGGCACAGATAGAAAGGGGGATAAATGGAACGTTTAACACCTAAACAAGCTAGATTATTGGCAGGGCTAACACAAAAAGAAATGGCAAAAGAACTTGATATATATATAAATACATATATCAACAAAGAAAAAGGAACTACAAGATTCTTTGTAGATGAAGCCTTAAAATTCTGCCAAGTTGTCAATCAACCAATAGAAAAAATTATTTTTTTGGGTTAGATGTGCCAAAATATGGAACAAGCAAAGGAGGCAAGATATGACATCAAGAAGGGATATACTCTTAAAACCTTATCTAAACATTAAAGAAACAGGAATCTTACTTGGACTAAAACCAAAGCCAGCAAGTGAACTATTTCATAAAATCCTAGCTATCGAAAAGGAAAAAGAAGGGGAATTCAAAGTATATCCAAACAAAATAAAAAAGTTTAACGCCCTTAAATATGGGTACACAACCTTTAATCAAGTATTACAAGAAATAGAACTTGAAGAGGAGCAAATAAAAAACGCATAGACCTGGTAAGTAAACGCGTTTTAGTAGCTATCACAAGCTACTTCTATCTTATCAAATTATAAAGGAGAAGTAAAACATGGAAAAAATTTTAGCGACACAGGAAGAAATGTACGCGGTATATGAAGCTCCTCATAAATTTTACAAACTGCAAGTATTTCTTAACTGCATTACTGAGGAGCAATTAGAAGAATTAAATAACGAGATTATTGAAATGTTGATTAAATTTGTAACAAGTAATAATGCTATTGCACTGACTGCGTATGAAAAAAATAAAGGTGGGCAATAGCAATATGAAACGTAAACTAAGAAAATCTATAAAAATAATTATTTGGGGAATGTGCATAACTATACTTAGTTTCTTACTCTGCATCGGCGGATTGCTGATGTGGAGTGAGGAACACCACAGAGTTAATACGGGGGTAACGATTTATGAATAAAAACATTTGTTTTGGATGCGGGCACATCTTCGATGAACCTTACTATATAGCCTATGGAGACTATGTAGGCGTAGGAGGAAGACCAAGTGACCCAAAGGTTCCACTCTGCCCAAACTGCGGCAGTGATGAATGGGATGCAATAGATTACAAGGAGGAAGAAGATGGAGATTAAAGTAACAGTAACAATAGAAGCAGGTCAAAGCCTAGCTAATCTAATATCAATGCTACAGCCTTTAGAAGTTTACGCTCCTTCTAAAGAAACATTAGAAGCCATCGAAGAGATGGACAAGATACAAGAGAAAGTCAAAGAATCAAAAAAGGTCGAAAAACCTAAAGTTGAAGCGCCTAAGGAAAATGAAAGAGTTGACTTCGAGCTTATAAGAACTCAAATAAAAAAATTAGGTGCAGAGAAAAGAGCTGCAGGCAAAGAAATATCGCCGATATTTAAACGCTATGGCGCAGGAAAGCTTAGCCAAATAGATAATGAAAACCTTTCTGCAGTGCTTGAAGAGATTAAGGGATTATGAGTCACGCAGAGAGAAAACACGCACTACTAAGTGCCAGCGGCGCTCATAGGTGGTTAGCTTGTACCTTATCTCCAACACTTGAAGAGAAGTACCCTGATACTACTTCAGCCTATGCAGAAGAAGGAACAAAAGCCCATGAGCTAGCAGAAAAAATACTTAATGGGTACTTGGCCAATAAGCCATATAAACCTAAGAAAGATGAAAGGGAAATGGCTGTAGAGCTAGATCCATATATAACTCATGTAACTGAGTTAGTAGATGGTTTAAGGCTAACTTGCAAGTCAGTAAATGTCTTCTTAGAGACAAGGCTAGACTTCTCTAAATATGTTCCAGAAGGATTTGGAACTGGAGATGTAACTATTCTAGCTGATGAGACTATTTATGTTATTGACCTTAAGTATGGTAAAGGCTTAAGAGTAGATGCAGAAAATAATCCACAGTTAAGGCTATATGGACTTGGAGCAATTAGTGCTTTTGATGATTTATATGAATTTGAAAAAGTATCAATGCAAATTGTTCAACCTAGACTTGACCATATATCTGAAGAAATATCAACCAAAGAAGGATTAATTATTTGGGGCGAAGATATTAAGCCTATCGCATTAAAAGCTTGGAACGGAGAAGGTGAAGCAGTACCTGGAGAACATTGTCGATTCTGTAAAGCTTCAGGAGAGTGTAGAGCTCTAGCAGAAATGAGCTTAGATATCATGGATGACTCTGATATAGATACCTTATCTATTGATGAAATAGGAGACATCCTAACTAGATTANGCACTCTAGAAAATTGGATTAAAAACTTCAAGGATCATGCGCTCAACTTAGCCTTAACCGGTACAACAATACCTGGACATAAAATCGTAGAAGGTAGAAGTGTACGCAAATATAAAAATGAAGATGAAGTAGCCAAGACACTAATTGATAATGGCTACGAGGAGGCACTACTATTTGAAAAAAGGTTATATGGAATAACCAAGATGGAAAAAATAGTAGGAAAGAAAAGCTTCAACGAATTACTAAAAGACCTTGTTATTAAACCACAAGGTGCACCAACACTTGTTCCTAACAGTGATAGAAGGAATGAGTTTATACCAGATGAAATTTTATTAAAAAACATGGAAATTGAGGAGGAATAAAAAACATGTCAAAAGAAAGAACAATAACGGTAGGTCCTGTTCGTTTATCATACGAACATTTATGGGAGCCGGCAGCAATTGGAGATAGCGATAATGAAAAATATAGTGGTAGTTTCATTATAGACAAGAAAAACAAAAAAGCTTTAACCTTAGTAAACGATGCTGTAGAAGCAGCAATCGAAGAGGGAATAACTACAAAATGGGGTGGCAAAAAGCCTAAAAACTTAAAACTTCCTTTAAGAGATGGTGATGAAGATAGAGAGGATGTGGCATATGAAAACTCAATGTTCTTCAATGCTTCAGCAAATAGACAACCTCAAATTGTAGATAGAAAAAAACAGCCTATCTTAGATAGAGAAGAAGTGTATAGCGGCTGCTATGGGTATGTATGTGTAACATTCTATCCATTCGATGCTGCAGGTAATAAAGGTGTTGCAGCAGGATTAAACATCTTCATGAAAACAAAAGATGGAGAACCTTTAGCTTCAACGATTTCAGTAGATGAAGCATTTGAAGGAATTGAAATTGAAGATGATGAAGATGACGATTTGTTCGATTAAGGTAATGCCTTATGAGAACACTCAGTATAGATATAGAAACATTTTCTGATATTGATATTNAGTTAGGGGTATACAAATACTGTGATACTCCTAACTTCACCATATTATTAATAGCCTACTCATTTGATGATGAGGAAGTAAAGCTTATTGATGTAGAACAGGGTGATGAAGTACCTAAAGAATTCATAAAGGCACTAACTGATGAAAAGGTACTTAAAAAAGCATACAATGCTCAATTTGAAAGAGTTTGTATGACTAAATACTTTGATACCTATCTAGATTCAAAACAGTGGTGGTGTACCATGATACACTCCGCAATGCTTGGACTACCTGGAAGATTGGCAGATGTTGCAGAAACTTTAAATCTAGAAGAGCAAAAAGACACTGCAGGAGTGCATCTCATAAATTACTTCTCAAAGCCTTGTAAGCCTACAAGGACTAATGGAAATAGGACTAGGAACAGGCCGCATCACGATTTAGATAAATGGTATCTATTTAAAAAGTATTGTATCCAGGATGTCATAACAGAAAAAGCTATTGCGAAATACCTGGAAGACTATCCTATATCAGATAAAGAAAAAGCACTTTACCATCTAGACCAAAAGATTAATGACTTTGGAATAGGTGTAGACCTTCAACTTGTTGATGTGATCCTTAAATACTATGAGAAACACGCCAGTGATTTATTAGAAGAATCAGCTAATATAACAGGTCTAGATAATGTTAACTCTAGAGACCAATTGCTGGAGTGGCTACAAGGTCAAGGTCTTAAGATAGACAACATTAGAAAGGCAACACTTGAAAGCGTATTAGAANATGAGGACTTAAAACCTCATATTAGAACAGNTATAGAAAATCGTTTAGAGACCGGTAAAGCCTCCGTTAAGAAGTATCAAATGTTACATGATGCAACATGTAATGATGGAAGAATTAGGGGCACACTGCAGTTCTATGGAGCTAATAGAACAGGTAGATTTGCAGGTAGGCTAGTACAAGTACAAAACCTATCAAGGATCTATTTAAAAGAAATAGATGCATTAAGAATATTAGTTAAAAACAAAGACTTTAAAACATTAGAAATGCTTTATGATAGCCCATCTAGTATATTTTCACAGCTTATTAGAACATGCTTTGTACCTACAACAGGCTATGGCAATGATTATGCATATGCAGTTGCAGATTATAGCTCTATAGAAGCAAGGATCATTGCTTGGCTAGCAGATGAAAAGTGGGTAATGGATGTATTTGCTAACAATGGAGACATTTACAGGCAAACTGCTTCTAACATGTTTAACATACCACTAGAAGAAATAGATAAACCTTTAAGACAAAAAGGTAAGATATCAGTTCTAGCATTAGGCTATGGTGGCTCTGTGGCAGCTCTTAAAGCAATGGGAGCTCTAAACATGGGAATAGAAGAAGAGGAGCTTCCAGGACTTGTTAAAAGTTGGAGAAAAGCAAATAAGAAAATTGTTAGATTATGGAGTATTATAAACGATTTAGCGACAGATACCGTAGAAAACTACAATGTAAATCGCTACAAAGACTTACTGGAGTTTAGAAGAGATGATACATACTTCTTTATTAAACTACCAAGTGGCAGAGAACTAGCCTACTTAAAACCAAGACTTAAAGAAGATAGGTATGGCTATCAAATAGAATATTTAGGTAAGGAGTCTGGAAGAGTAGCATATACCACTAATAGAACATATGGAGGTAAATTAGTAGAAAATATTGTGCAAGCTATTGCTAGAGACTGTTTATGTGAATCTCTACATAAACTAGATCACAATAACTACAGAATAGCGTTCCACGTTCATGATGAAGTTGTGGTGGAAGTGCTAAAAGAAGATAAAGAAANGCATTTAGAAATAATAAAAGATTTTATGGGAGAACCTATTGACTGGGCTCCTGGGCTATACCTAACAGCTGAAGGATTTACTTCAGACTATTACACAAAAGATTAGAAAGGACATACCATGAGAAATTTAAAAATAGCAACTGGAAGAAATAGATTTCAAAAAGTCTTTAAAAATGTTGAAGTTTCTTGGGATGACCTTTGTAAAAAGCTTTCTGAAACACACAGAACAGCAGAAACATACCAAGAATACATTAAGGCTCCTAAAGCTAAACAAGACAATATAAAGGATATTGGAGGCTTTGTGGGAGGACATTTAAAAGAAGGTAAGAGAAGAGCTGATAGTGTTATCTGCAGAAGCGTGTTAACACTTGATGCAGACTTTGCTAAACCTACTTTTTGGGAAGATTTAACAATGTTAAATGATTTTGAGTGTTGTATATACTCAACGCATAAACATAAGCCTAACAGTCCTAGATTAAGGTTAGTAGTGCCTTTATCAAGAGATGTTACTTCAGATGAATATGAGGCAATAGGAAGAAAGGTTGCTTCATATATAGGTATTGATTTCTTTGATGATACTACATATCAAGCAAGTAGATTAATGTATTGGCCAAGTACTTCCTCAAATGCTGAATTTGTCTATAAAAGACAAGAAGGAGAGTGGCTAGATGCTGATGAAGTTTTAGCCACCTATACAGATTGGCAAGATGTAAGTTATTGGCCAACATCAAGCAGAGTGCTTGAATTACGTAAAAAAGAACAGAAAAAACAAGGTGATCCTAGAGAAAAAGAGGGCTTAATAGGAGCCTTTTGTAGAACTTACTCTATCAGTGAGGCTATTGAAAAATACCTACCTGATATCTACACACCTTCAAGAATAAATGGTAGATATGACTATGTTAAAGGTACTACAAGTGCAGGACTTGTTGCCTATGATGACATATACGCATATAGCTTTCATGGGAGTGACCCTGCTACCGGTAGTTTAAATAATGCCTTTGATTTAGTGAGGATACACCTATTTGGGGAATTAGATGAAGATGCCAAAGAAGGCACACCTTCTAATAGGCAGCCTTCATTTAAAGCAATGATGGATCTAATTGAAAAAGATGAAGAAACTAAAAAAGAAACAGTTAAATCAATGCTAGACAAGTTTGATGACTCAGTGGTTGATGATGAAGATTTAGACTGGGTATCAAAACTTGATATGGATAAAAATAAAGGAATTTTAAACACACGCCAAAACGCCGTAATCCTTATAGAAAATGATGAAAACCTAAAAGGGACTATTGCTTATAACTTACTAGCACATANTCCGGAATCTATAAAGGATTTACCTTGGAAGAAACTTAACAAAAGAAACAAGCTTTGGAGAGATGCAGATGACTCGCAGCTGCTACTTTATCTAGAAAAAAAATATAAGGTTGCATTCTCTGAAAATAACCTAAAAAGGGCCGTTGATGTGGTTGCAGACAACAATAGCTATCACCCTATAAGAGAATACCTGGACGGCATTAAATGGGATGGTGAGCCTAGAATTGACTCATTACTGATAGATTTGTTTGGTGCAGAGGATAATCCTTATACAAGAGCTGTAACTAGAAAAACATTAACTGCAGCAGTTGCAAGGATATATGAACCAGGTTGCAAATTTGATTTTATGCTAACTCTAGTAGGAAAAAGTGGAATAGGTAAAAGCACTCTGTTTGATAGGCTAGGAAAAAACTGGTTTTCAGATAGTGCAATTAGCCTATCAGGTAAAGATAGTTTTGACCAACTTCAAGGAGTATGGATCCTTGAGATGTCAGAAATGGCATCGTTTAAAAAAGCAGAGGTTGAACAAATCAAAAGCTATTTATCTAAGAGAAAAGATAATTACAGGATGGCATACGATAGGAGAGTTTCAGAAATTCCTAGACAATGTATCATCGTTGGAACTACTAACAATAAAAGCTTCCTAAGAGATAAAACAGGCAACCGAAGATTTTGGATTGTAGAAGTAAATGAGATAAAACAGAAAGCTTGGGAAATACTTACAAATGAGGCTGTAGATCAGATATGGGCAGAGGCTAAACACTTCTATGAAAGCGGAGAAAAGCTATTCTTAAGTCATGAATTAGAACAATATGCAAGAGAGGTTCAAGCATTTCACATGGAGGCGGACCCTAAAGAAGNTGCAATTATAAACTATTTAGATAGATTACTACCTCCTAATTGGAACGATTTAAGCACCTGGGAGCGTAGAGAATTTATTCAAAGTGATGAAGAGAATACAGAAAATTTAGAAGATTACCAAGTTAGAAACAAGGTGTGTGTTCATGAAATTTTAAACGAAGTGCTTAGGCTAAATCCAGCCAAAGCGGATAGGTTTACTAGCAATGAGATAACAGCAATTCTAGAAAATATAGAAGGGTGGGAGAAGATAAAATACCCTATAAGATTTGGTCCTTACGGCAATCAAAGAGGATATAAAAGGGTGCTACTAACACGTCAAAAAATGACTACTAGCCTGTAAAAAATGAATACTAGTGACTACTAGCCTAAAAAACAGTGGACTACTAGCGACTACTAAAAACTACTAGAAAAAGTAAGGCTAGTAGTCGCCTAAAAGCCGATAGATAAGCGCTAAAAACATAAATGACTACTAAGACTACTATATATACTTAATAATTTTAAATTAGATATAAATATATATATAACACCCGCCTAATTAATATATATAGGTATACGTGAGGAGAAATTAGTAGTTTGGTAGTTTAGATAAGCGCTAAAGGAGTNATATGACTGAAAAGCAAATTGAACAAAAATTGAAAGAAGAGGTTGAAAAGTTAGGAGGTTTGTGTTGGAAATTTGTGTCTCCGGGAAATATTGGAGTTCCGGATAGATTAGTTATACATGAAGGNAAAGTTATATTTGTAGAACTAAAGGCAAGCAATGGAAAAGTTAGACCAACACAAAGACTTAGGCTTAGACAACTAAAACGAAGAGGAATGAAAGTAGCAGTGATTAGTAGCTACAAAGAGATAGATGAGTTTATTGAAAAACTAAGGAGGTGATTGNCTAGATGGAATTTATACCACACCNATATCAAGAGANGGCGATAGATAAAATTTTGAATAATAAAAAACAAGGACTGTTTCTTGATATGGGACTTTGACTGGGTAAAACGGTTATAACTTTAACTGCATTAAACGATTTGATGTTTGATTATTTTGAAATAGTACCGGGATCCATTCTAGTTATTGCACCTCTTCGTGTAGCTGAAAATACCTGGAGTGCAGAGATTGAAAAATGGGACCATCTTAAAAATTTAAAACTTTCAAAAGTCTTAGGTACACCAAAGCAAAGAGCTGATGCCTTAAAAGCAAAGGCCGACATCTACATCATCAATCGTGAAAATGTCGTATGGCTCATTGATTACTTGGGAAATAATTGGAGGTTTAAAACAATAGTTATTGATGAGCTTAGCAGCTTTAAAAATCCAAGGGCAAAAAGGTTTAAAGCTTTAAGAAAATTAAGTTTAGTATTTGAAAGAGTTATTGGTCTTACTGGAACACCTGCACCAAGAAGTTTAATGGATTTATGGTCACAAATTTATCTGATGGATCAAGGCAAAAGGTTAGGTAAAACTTTTACAACATTTCAAAGAAGCTACTTTACTCCAGGAAGAAGAAATGGCTATGTGGTCTATGATTGGAAAATCAATCCAGGAGCTGAAGAAGAGATACATGAAAAAATATCAGACATCTGTATGAGCCTAACAGCCAAAGATTGGTTAGACCTTCCTGAAAGAGTTGAAGTTACTAGAGAAGTGATTTTAACTCCAAAAGTTATGAAAAATTATAGAACTTTTGAAAGAGATAACTTATTGCAACTTTTAGAAAGTGAAGATCCGTTGGTTGCAAATAATGCAGGAGCACTAACAAACAAATTAACTCAGTACACTAACGGAGCAGTGTACAACGAGGATAAAACCTATCAAGAAATACACAGTCAAAAGTTAGAAGCATTGGAAGAGTTGATTGAAGAAGCTAATGGGCAACCGGTAATGGTTTTCTATAACTTCAAACACGATTTAGAAAGAATTCAAAAACACCTAAAAGGATATGAGCCTAGAATTCTTAAAACTTCAAAAGATATTGAAGATTGGAACAAGAAAGATATACAAGTTTTATTAGCACATCCTGCAAGTATGGGACATGGATTAAACCTACAAGATGGAGGGCATATCATAATTTGGTTTGGTCTTACTTGGGATTTGGAGTTATATCAACAGGCAAATGCCAGGTTACATAGACAAGGGCAAGATAAAGCAGTCTTAATTCATCACATAGTGGCCAAAAAGACAGTGGATGAAGACATAATGAAAAGACTTAAAAATAAAGATTTAACACAGCAAGATTTAATCGAAGCGGTAAAAGCAAGAGTAAGAGAGGAGATGTAATTACTAATGGCTAGAAATAAATTATCAGATTTGAATGATCACCTATTTGAGCAGTTAGAACGATTAAGTGATGAGGATCTAACAGAAGAGCAACTTGAAAAAGAGATTAAAAGAGCTAAAGCAGTAAGCGGCATAGCTAAAACATTAATTGATTCTGGAGGATTCTTCTCATGAACAAACCACTAAAATTTAAAGACATACAAGTAAACCAGTATTATTGGGACAATTACAACAATGAGTATGTATTCATAAATAAAAAATCTAAAAAAGGATCTAAACCAAAGTTAGTATACGTTTTTGCTGACACTGCTAGAGAATACAAAGAAGATAGATTTTACATAAAAAAGAAAGGAAGTTAATCCAGAATATCACAAAATATCAATTGACCGATTAAATGGAATTAATGCAAATGGTCAAACATCAATATTTACAGATTTTGAAAATATTTAAGA
>JGI24712J26585_10004618_pt1 | contig 10439 bp, 10 predicted proteins | sample BioPla3DNA2_FD_26585 | JGI IMG/M metagenome (IMG submission 26585)
TGATATAATGTATTCATTATTTCGTATAAAAAAAATAATAATAGGGGTGAGTGTTAATGAAGAAAAACAAGTGGCAAATTCTTATAAATATTGCAATTATAGGTTTTATTATCNATATAATATCAGCAATATACTTTGTCATAACTAAAAGGGATATTCTTTTAAATGCAGGAATTTCTATAATTATTGCAATGGTATCAGGGGCTTTAGCCTTAGTAATATTTGTAGTACATAGGTTTGTTACAGTAAGCAATTTAAAGAAATTCGTTAAGGAAATTTCAGTAAACAAGAAGGGCAACCTAGCTAAAAGACCTAGCGGAGAAGATATTTTCGCAGATATAGGTGACAATATAAGTGGTCTTAACCATAATACAAAGAAAATGCTCTCAGACATAGCGGAAGTTTCTCAAAAACTTAAGACTATAAGTATTGAATTGAATAGTAATTTTGCTCAAAGTGAGCAAGCATCAGTAGATATTTCTTCAAGTATACAGACTGTAGCTTCTAATGCAAGTGAGCAAGTAGAGTCAACAAACTTGTTAAAGGGAAGTGTTGAAGGAATTAAGATGAATTCTGATACAATAAATGAAAGTTCAGACTCATCTCTAGCTGTAGCAGATGATATGTTAAAGGTCGTCCATGGAAATATTGATGCCTTTAACTATGTTATTGAAAAGTTAAAGGAAAATGCAAAAAATAGTGAGGAAATATCTGAGAGCATTACTTCGCTGCAAAAAGAGGCAATAGAAATCCATAACATTACCGAAGTGGTTGAGGAAATAAGTGGAAGGACCAACCTACTTGCATTAAATGCAGCTATAGAGGCAGCTAGGGCAGGGGAAGAAGGCAGGGGCTTTGCTGTTGTAGCAGAAGAGGTTAAAAATCTTGCTGAACAGTCAGCAAGTTCAACGCAAGAAATCAAAGGTCTTTTGGACAAGTTAAGTGAGTCTATTAATGCAATTTCAATAACCATGAAGGAAAGATTTTCCAATATCAATGCTGATATAGAGTATGCTGATAACTCAAAGAAAAGTTGTGATGATCTAGCTATTGCAGCTGAAAAGACATTTAATGCCATTGAAACTATCAAAGATTATTCAACTAAGAATCAAAACCTAGTATCTAATACAAGTGGCTCTTTTTCGAATATAGTAGAAAACACAGAAAATTTAACAGCCTTCGTTGAAGAAGTGTCTGCTTCATCTGAAGAGCTGGCAGCAAACATGACCCAAAGTTTGCAAAATGTTGACCAGATGGTTAAGATAGCACACGACATTGATGACTTGGTCTTAAGTTATATTAATCAAGTTGATATTGATTCTCAAATTGGTAAATATATTGAAGAAACTAAGGAATTTTTGAAGAAGATTAATGAAGAGATGAAGTCTTCAGGAAAGGATATGTCTAAGGCTTCAGATTACCTGTCTGCAAAGATGAAAGAAAATAATAGACTTGAGTATATTGGAATCATTGACCAGCGTGGAGATATGGTGAGCGCAACTAGCCCTATAGATATGTCTAACCGCAACTACTCCCACAGACCCTACTTTATTGAATCAATCAAAGGGAATCCTTATTCCACGGACCCCTATATTTCAAATGTAAGTTATGATTATTGTATAGCAGTATCAATTCCTTACAAGGGCAAGCAGGGAGAAACAGCCGGAGTCCTGATGGCGGATATAAATATAGAAAGATAAAAAGTTTTAAGGCGGTGAATTAGATTCACTGCCTTTTTTAAGCTTTATTAACAAATTAATTTATTCTTGTTACCATTCAATAACAAATATTTACTTTGGAAAAATTTGATATATAATTGTATCAGAAGAGTTTCTAAAAATTAAAAAAGGAAGGTTAATAGTATGGGATTAAAAAAATATTATCAATAATTGTTGTTTTAGTAGTGGTTGCTGCATCTTTATTAGCTAGTGCAGAAGAAGTAGAATTAGAAGAAGACAACAGAGAGTACAAAAGTTTTACAGGGACCATAGAATATGTTGAACAAAAGGATGAAAAGCTTTCTTTCCTAGTGAATATCGACAATGATAAAAATAATCAAATGCTAGTTCACATGGCTGAAGATACTCTATTGTTCGACATGACAGACACAAGGGAAGATAAAAGGATGCACATAGTAAAGGGTGCTGAGGTTGAAGTTTTTTATAAAAAGCATACTCCTATCGCTTTGAGTTTACCACCACAAATGATGACTCCGTTTCTAGTATTGGCAAAGAATGGTGACTACTTTGCAAAGTTAGACACATTCAATCAAGGATTAATTAGTTCGGACAAGCAATTGAAGTTGAATATTGAAGATAAGAATGAAGCTGAAGGCTATAAGAATTCACTACTTTTAGTTTTCTACAAGGAAAGTACAAGGAGCTTACCGGGTATAGCTAAACCTTATAGGGTGTTTAAGTTAACATCTCCAAATGTTAAAACAAAAGAGGCTGTATTCCCTATACAAATGAAAGACGGGCAGGCTATAGTAGAACTAAGAAAAACATTTGAAAGCTTAGCCTTTGAAGTTGTTTGGCATGGATATGATAAGCCAATTGAGGTTAAAAGAGATAATAAGATTGCTAAATTAACGCTAGGAAGTAAGTCTTATGTAGACTTCAATAGTGAAGATGTAGAACTAGATTATGCTCCTATATTAATCGAAGGAAAAACTTATGTTCCAGTTTCTTTTATAAGAATAGTAGCAAGAATGGGACTAGAGATAAGGGGAGATACTGTAGTAGTCAAGTATTAATAGAAAATTAAAAAAGCTAGCTAAATGGGAAGTATATACTTTTCAGAGCTAGCTTTTTATTTAAAGACCCTTAAAAGGCTTTATTTACAGTAACCGATTACTTTGTCTACAGCCTGAAGCTTTGTGTATTAATAAGTGGAATTAAACTCTTCAGTCTATAAATATGGATTTTCTAAAAATAATGCTTGCTTTTTATTTATCTATAGATTATAATTATAATTGTTGTGTCGGGGTGTAGCGCAGTTGGTAGCGCACGTGGTTTGGGACCATGGGGCCGGGAGTTCAAGTCTTCTCACCCCGACTAAATTTTATATTAAGACTCACAGGTTATGCTTGTGAGTTTTTTTCGTTTTTTAATAAAAATTAGATAGATAAACTTAATATTAATTAATAAGATTATGAATTTGTATAAGTTTTTCTTATTTGATACAATATAGTTAATACATGGAAGGGGGGATAATATGAAAGATAGCGATATGCTCTGGAAGTCTGTAACAAGGGACTTTATTCTTGATGATTTGGATGAAGCAATTTGTGTTCTTGATAAAGATGGTACTGTAATCGTTTGGAATAAAAAATCAGAGCTTATTTATGACCTTCCAAAAGAAGAGATTATAGGAAAAAATATGGATGATGTATTACCCGGAACTGTAATGATGGATGTTCTAAGGACTAAGAAAGATAAGCAAAATATATATAAATCAACTAGGACAGGCTGTAATATATTAGTGAAGGCAAAAGCCATATATAGAGATGGACGGATGATTGGGGTAATGTGCGTTGACAAAGACCTATCTGAAATATTTGAACTTGAGCAAGAAGTGCGAAGGTTAAAAGATAAGATTTCAATTTTAGAGAGAAAAGATTGCTTCAGTGCTGTTTTTACTGCTAGCTCTAGTCCACAAATTGAGCAGATGATGGTAAATGCTGCAAAAATTTCTAAGTCAGATGCTAATATTATTATTTCAGGAGAAAGCGGTGTAGGAAAAGAAAACCTTGCTCAAAAAATTCATGAAATGAGCAAAATTGAAGGAGAATTTGTAAAAGTAAACTGTGGTACCCTTAATCATGAAAATTTTGAAGAAGAATTTATGGGGGAAGAAGATAATAAAGGTATTATTAAAGAAGGCTACTTTGACAAGGCCAATAAGGGTACACTATTTTTAGCGGATGTGGGGAAGATGCCGATTAAAGTTCAAGCCAAGCTATTGGAAGTTTTGCAGAATGGAAAATATCAAAGACTTGGTGGGAAAAGTAAAATCCCTATTAACATTCGTATAATATCTTCATCAAATTCAGATATAATGCGAGAAATTGATAATGAAGCCTTTATAGAAGAACTTTTCTATAGGTTAAAGGTGCTTGAAATTTCTGTTCCTCCTCTTAGGGAAAGAGGTACAGATGTTTTAGTAATGGCAGAAAATTTAATTGAAGAAGCTGCTGAAAAGTATAAAATGAAAAAGCCTACAATTTCTCCGAGGGTGAGGAATGCTTTTCTAGAATATGATTGGAAGGGGAATATTCTTGAGTTAGGTAATACTATTGAGCATATGGTATTAATGAGTGGGGGTAAAGAAATCACAATGGAGATGCTCCCATCATCCATACGAGAATCTGTTGAAAAAATTTCCCGCTCCTATGCCCATACGAATGACCTTCAAAAAAGTGTGAGGGAGTTTGAAAAACAAATAATAAAAGATGCTTTAGAGGGAAATGATTGGAACAGGTCCCAAACAGCTCGAATGCTTAATATCCCAAGAACTACTCTGATGTATAAAATAGAAGCATATGATATTAAGAGAGAAAAGAAGTCTCTTAAGAAAAATCAAGCTTAAAATTTAAAGAATTACATGAAATACAAGACTTTGTGATTGGTCAAAGGACAAAATAGACGAAAATTAGTCATAGACGAAAACTCGACATATGATTATATCTACAAAATAAATCTATAACAACTAGTAAATAAGCCTCTTGACTTAAGAGGTTTATTTTTTTGTGTCGATAATCTGACAATTGCTTTATCGTATGAAAGCATCTATAATATTGTTAGGAGATATTCATAGTTTTTTACTTCGCACTAGAAAGTAGAAAAAATATCTATCATTTAAGCAAAGGAGGTGTAGGAGTGAGAATAGTATTACCTTTGAGACAACATGTTGGCGCACCCTGTCAAAGTATTGTGGAAGCGGGAGATGAAGTCAAAAGAGGACAGCTCATTGCAAAACCAACAGGCCTTGGTGCAAATATACATGCAAGTGTTAATGGTGAAGTTGTAGAAGTAACAGAACAAGCAATTGTAATTGAGTCAAAGGGAGAGGTAATATTTGACGATTATGTAAGGCTCACCGGTGAAGATCATCTTGAGTTAATTGCAGAAGCTGGAATTGTTGGAGCTGGAGGTGCAGGCTTCCCAGCCCATGTAAAATTCAAGGCAAATCTTGAAGGTGGTTATGTAATAGCAAATGCAGCAGAATGCGAACCTTTGCTGAAGCACAATATGAAATTGCTTAGAGATAATCCGGAACTAGTTGTAAGAGGAATTAAATATGTAATGGATATCACAGGAGCTTCTCATGGATACATTGCAATTAAGCCTAAACATAAGGAAGAGATGATTGCGTTGGCGAAAGCTTGTAAGGGATATGAAGGTATTGAACTTAAGTATCTACCTGATATGTATCCGGCTGGGGACGAAAGAGTTATTGTAAGGGAAATTTTAGGAGTAGAATTACCTTTAGGTGCTCTTCCAAGTGAGGCTAAGGCAGTTATTAGTAATGTTGAAACCTTAAAAAATGTAACCCGAGCTATTGAAGATAAGATGCCTGTAATTAATAAAGACTTGACAGTAACAGGAAGGGTTAACGATGAAAAAGTTTTTATGGATATACCTCTTGGGACTTCAATCAAGGGCTATATAGAAGAGTCTGGTGGCTATCTTGAACCACATGGAGAAATTGTTGCAGGAGGTCCTTTCACAGGCAAACATGCTGAAGAAGACGACCCGGTTGTAAAAACTCTTGGTGGAATAATTGTAACAATGCCCTTCCCACAAGATGCTAGGAAGTTTGGTTTCCTTGAATGTGAGTGTGGTGCTCAAAAGGATAGGCTTACACAAATAGCGGAAGGCATGGGAGTAAAGGAAATTGTAGGCTCTGTTAGGTGTAAGAGAATGGAAGAAATAGGTGATACTGGGAGATTTAGGTGCACCCTACCAGGTCATTGTCCAGGACAGGCGGAAAAGGTTTTGGAATTGAAGAAAATGGGTGCAGAAGCGATAATCGTCGGCACATGCGAAGACTGAACGAACACAGTTATGCAAGTAGCTCCTAGGTTAGGAGTTTCAGTTTATCATAGTACGGATCATGCTTTGCGTGCAGGCGGTCATAGACTATACCGAAGGAAAAAGAGTTAAATCTTTTTAATAAAACTTAGATAAGGAGGGTAAAAATGTCTATTACTTTAGAAACAGCAAAGGCTCATGCAAATGATCCAGCAGTAGCATGTTGTAGATTTGAAGCAGGTACAGTTATTGATGCATCGAATCTAGAAGATCCGGCAATTTTTCCGGATTTAGTAGACTCAGGATTGCTTGATATTGGTGAGGACACACTGACCATTGGACAAGTTCTTGGGGCGACATTAACTAAGACAGTTGATGCCTTAGTTCCTATTACAAAAGACTTTGTAGATGGAATTGTAGAGGCGGCAGAAGAAAAGGAAGAACAACCAGTTGCAGAAGAGGCTGAAACAGCAGAAGCTCCAGCAGAAGTTGCAGCAGCTTTCACACCGAGTGCATTTGTAGGCTCAGGCTCATCTGTAAAAATCCACATAGGAGAGGGTAAAAACATTGATTTAGAGATTCCTTTGGGAGTTGCTCAATCTATGGGCGTAGTACCTGCGGTAGGTACAGGTCCAGCTCCAGCAGGTGGTCCGGTTGGTGGAGGTTCAGCCGAAGAAGCTGCTCCTGAAATTGGAGAAGAGAAGGTTATTAGAGAGTTAAAGAGAAGACACTTTCAAATTGACAAGGTAGAATTTGCAGATGAAACAAAGATTGAAGGTACTACTCTTTATATTAGAAAGGGCATTGAAAAAGATGCTGTAAAGACAGAAGACCTAGTTGTTGATATGACACTTGAAATAATCACACCAGATGACTATGGCAAATATTCAGAAACCTTCATGGACATTCAACCAATAGCAACTAAAGAAGAAGGCGAATTAGGTTCAGGTGTAACTAGAGTTCTTGATGGTGTTATCATGATGGTAACTGGTACTGATGAAGGTGGAGTTCAAATCGGTGAATTCGGTTCTTCAGAAGGTGAGTATGATAGAAATATCATGTGGAACAGACCAGGTTGTCCAGACAAGGGTGAAATTTTTATTAAAACTCAAGTTACTGTAAAAGAACACACTAACATGGAAAGACCAGGACCTATGGCTGCTCATAGGGCAAGCGATCATATTACAGAAGAGATTAGACAAGCACTAAAGAAGGCTGATGAATCCCTTGTTGTAAAAGAAGATGGATTCCAACAAGTAAGAAGACCAGGTAAGAAGAAGGTTGTAATCGTTAAAGAAATCATGGGTCAAGGCGCAATGCATGATAACTACATTCTTCCAGTAGAACCAGTAGGAACTTTAGGGGCTAAGGCAAATGTTGACCTTGGTAACCTACCTGTACCTTTCTCACCATTGGAAGTTTTAGATGGTGGAATCCATGCATTAACTTGTATAGGACCAGCTTCAAAGGAAAACTCCAGACACTACTTTAGAGAACCGTTGGTTCTAGAAGCTATGAAGGATGAAGAAATTGACTTAGCTGGAGTAATATTTGTAGGTTCTCCACAAATCAACTCAGAGAAATTCTATGTATCAAGGAGACTTGGTATGATGATAGAGATGATGGATGCAGACGGAGCAATCGTTACAACTGAAGGTTTCGGAAATAACCACATCGACTTTGCTTCCCATATTGAACAGATTGGTATGAGGGGTGTAGATGTAGTTGGAGTTAGTTATTCAGCTGTTCAAGGTGCTTTAGTTGTAGGAAATGAATATATGAAGAATATGATTGACCTTAACAAGTCAATGCAAGGTATAGAGAATGAGATTCTTGGTAATAATACTCTTTGTGAAGAAGATGCAATTAGGGCATTAGCAATGCTAAAGACAGTTATGGCTGGCGAAGATGTGAAAGAAGCTGAAAGAAAGTGGAATCCAAATGTCAAGCTTAACAATGTTGAAGCTATCGAAAAGGAATATGGAATTAAAATGGAATTAGTAGATAACGAGCAAGTCCTACCAAAGAGTAAGAAGCGTATGGAAATTTATGAAAAGGAAGAATAGTTAGCAAATGCATAGATTGAAATTTACCTCAACAGAAAATATTTTTGAAGGAATAATTGTAGAGGTTAAGAGTGGTCTTGTTGCTATAGACTTAAAGGGCAGGATGGGTCAACTAAGGGTTCCGGTGAGGATGGTTATCACTGATTATGAACTCAAAGTTGGGCAAGAAGTTGCATTTCTAATGAGTTATCCTGAGGTCCTTGGTCCAGAAGTTAACGAGAAGTACGCAGAGATTATTGAAAGAAAATCAAATAATATAGAAGAAATGGAGGAATAAGAATGACCCTTACAGCAGTAAAAGGTCTCCAATCGGAAATTTTCGTACCAATTACACCGCCACCTGTATGGACTCCAGTTTCAAAGCCATTAAGTGAAGCGACAGTGGCTTTGGCATCAGCTGCCGGAGTTCATCTAAAGACAGACAAGAGGTTCAATTTGGCCGGTGACTTTACATTCAGAGAAGTTCCTGGAGATGTACACGGAGAAGATTTGATGGTATCCCATGGTGGATATGATAATAGTGATGTTAATAAAGATATTAACTGCATGTTCCCTATAGAAAGACTACAAGAACTTGCAGAGGAAGGTTTTATAAAGGCAGTGGCTCCAATCCACTATGGTTTCATGGGTGGTGGTGGAGACCAACAAAAATTCCATGATTATACAGGACCGGAAATTGCAAAAGCTTTAAAAGAAGAAGGAGTAGACTATGCTATTCTAACAGCTGGCTGAGGCACTTGCCACCGCTCTGCCGTGATTGTGCAGAGAGCGATTGAGGAGATTGGAATACCAACAGTGGTTATTGCAGCTCTACCTCCAGTAGTTAGACAAAATGGATCACCGAGAGCAGTTGCTCCGTTGGTTCCGATGGGTGCAAATGCAGGTGCACCACATGATATTGAAATGCAGACAGCAATTGTTAAGGCATCTTTAGAAGCTATGATGGAGATGACAAGTGCTGGACAAATTGTTTCATTGCCATACGAATACCACGCAAAGATTTAATTTATTAATTAAGTAGGTGGATTATGGAAACCATAGATTTAAGACGGTTGGTTATTAGAGCCTTTCATGTCAAAGATGTAGTCCTATCCGACAAGTTTAGTTTTTCAAACAATATCTTGACAATTAATAAGGAGTTTATAAATGATTTACTTGATGACCCATTAATTGTCAAGGTAACTATTGATGTTATTCGACCAGGTCAACATGATAGGGAAATCAACACTATTATGGATATAATTCCAATGTCCGTTAAAGCCTTAGGAAGCTTAGGTGAGGGTATAACTTTTACCCTCACTGGAGCCTATGTTATGTTGACAGGTGTTGATGAAGATGGTAGGCAAATGTATGAGTTTGGCTCTTCAGAGGGCATATTATCAGAACAGATGAAACTTGGAAAGGCAGGAACTCCAGGAGAGGATGACTTGATTATCCATGTGGATGTTTTAGTGAAAGGTGGTCTGCCATACAGCCGAGAGTTACCAATGGCTGCCTTTAGTGCATGTGATAGGATTATTCAGGAGGTAAGACTTGAACTTAAGAAGCAAGATGCAAAGAATGCTGACGAGGTTCATGAGTTTTATGACAGGATAGTAAAGGGTGGAAATCGAGTGGCAATAGTTAAGCAAGTGGCGGGACAGGGTGCAATGTATGATAACTTGCTATTCCCTAATGAGCCTTCAGGTTATGAGGGTGGAGTTTCGATAATTGACTTAGCAAATATGCCGGTTGTTTTATCACCAAATGAGTATAGGGATGGTATATTAAGATCGATGGTTTAGGAGGAAGGAAAAATGGGAGTAGGTCCTTCAACAAAAGAAACGAGCCTACATCACTTTAGAGATCCATTATTAGATATTGTTTCTGGGGATGCCAGCCTTGATTTACTGGGAGTAATAATTGTTGGTACTCCTCAGGACAATGTTCAAAAAAATAGGGTAGGTCAAAGAACTGCCCAAATATTGGAAGCAATGCGGGTAGATGGTTGTATTGTTTCCTGTGATGGATGGGGTAATTCTCATGTGGATTATGCTAATACCTTTGAGGAAATAGGTAGGAGGAATATTCCAGTAGTAGGAGTTACCTTTAATGGAGTGAATGGCAAGTTTGTAGTATCAAATAAGTATATGGATGCGATTGTTGACATGAACAAGTCAGAAGAGGGCATTGAAACAGAGGTAGTAGGAGAAAACGCCGTTGATGCATTAGATGCAAAGAAAGCTTTAGCAATGTTAAAAATTAAAATGAGGAGGAGTAAAGAATGAAATTTTCAAGAGGGATACACGCAATAGACTCACACACAGCAGGAGAGCCAACAAGAGTAGTAATCGGAGGG
>JGI24712J26585_10004619_pt1 | contig 10436 bp, 10 predicted proteins | sample BioPla3DNA2_FD_26585 | JGI IMG/M metagenome (IMG submission 26585)
CTTGACAGACACCGGAGTCAAGGAAACCATGACTGGCATCATAGGACAAAATGCCCTTGTTGCACCAAATGACGAAGCAGTCGTTGGAATCGACTCAGCAAGAATTGTTACTAAGACAATTCAAGAATTCCTGGTAGCCTAATGGAAGAGGTAACCAGCCTTATTGCAAATTTAGGCTTTCCAATAGTAATGACGGTCTTCCTGCTCACAAGAGTTGAGAAAAAGTTAGATGCCCTCACAGAGTCAATAGCAAGCCTAACAATGGCAATAAAGGAAAGAATGTAAAAGAAAAACGCATCCGATAAAAAGGGTGCGTTTTTTTATACTACAAATCCATAAACATATCCCTGTGTTCCTTGGTCCAGCCAAAAGCTCCACCTGTATGGATATATAGAATATTCTTATACTTTGAAAAATCTCCCCTTTCAATCCTATCCACCATCCCGATAAAGGCCTTGCCGGTGTAGCAAGGGTCAAGGATTATCCCTTCCTTCCGAGCCACATCCCCGATAAGTTCCAACTCGCCGGAGGTGGTCTTCCCATATCCCAAACCGACATATTCATCATCAATCCAAATCTTAGACCGGTCGAACCTTTCCATCCCCATATCCCCTAAAATTTTTCCAATCTTTCCAACAAAAACCTCACTCTCACTGGAAACAGAAAAACCACAGATATCCACATCCCTCTTGGCTTCAGCCATACCATAGAAAAGACCGGCATAGGTCCCTCCGGAACCGACAGCCAGACAAATCAAGTCAAAGGTCACATTTTCCTCTTCCCACTGAATTATTTCCCCGGCCTCTTCGACATAGCCAAGAGAGCCTGTCGCATTAGAAGCTCCAATAGGAATAAAGTAAGGAGTCCTACCCTCAGACTTGAACTTCTCACCCAATTCTTCACCATAAGCCTTCATATCACTGTCGCCTATGAAGTGGATATGACCACCTAAAAGAGCGTTTAAAAATAAGTTCCCCTCGTAGGATTCCGGCTTGTCAGCAGACAAGANAAGATGGCATTCCAAGCCCAGCTTGGCACAGGCAGCAGCAGTTGCCCGGCAGTGGTTAGACTGGATAGCCCCAAAGGTAACAATAACATCAGCACCGAGCTTCTTCGCCTCAGAAAGAGAATACTCCAGCTTCCTAATCTTGTTTCCGGAAAGCTCAAGACCGGTCATGTCGTCCCGTTTCACATACAAATTAACACCAAGCTCCTCAGATAAAAGCTTCAGTTTTTCAATTCTGCTAGGAAGATTAGCAAGTTTTAATTTCATAAAATCACCTCTTATTGTCCATGAAGTTTCTCAAAGTCATCAAGGAGTTCCTCATTTAAGTTGGCATAAATTGAGTTTGACCTCTCCCTTGGTCTGGGAAGGTCCACCTCAACCTCCTTGAAAATACTCCCCTTATCCTTACTCATCATTATAATCCTATCCCCAAGGTAGATTGCCTCGTCCACACTGTGGGTAATAAAGACAATAGTTTTCTTATGACTTTCCCAAATCCTCAAAAGTTCCCTTTGTAGCTGAATTCTAGTATGGGCATCCAAGGCACCGAAAGGCTCATCCATAAGGATAACCTCAGGATTATTTGCCAAAGACCTGGCAATTGCAACCCTTTGTTGCATTCCTCCGGAAAGTTCGCTCGGGTAAGCATAGGCAAAGTCCGTCAAGTTAATCATATCCAAATGCTCGTCTATTATCTCATCCTTTTCTTTCTTACCCATATTTTTAAATTTTAGTCCAAGACCTATATTATCCCTCACATTTAACCAAGGCATAAGGGAATAGCTTTGAAAAACCATGCCCCTCTCCATGCCTGTCCCCCTTAGTGGCTTGTTCCTAAAAAGGACCTCACCCATTTGAAAGTCTTCCAAGCCTGCAAGAATCCTAAGAAGTGTAGATTTCCCGCAACCGGAAGGACCAATAATGCATAAGAACTCATTTTCCCTTATCTTAAGACTAAAGTCTTCAATAACCTTAAGGTCCTTTCTGTTCTTATCAGTCGATTCATAGGTCTTATCTATGTTTTTTATATCAAAAATTATATTACTCATCATATCACCTTACATCTTTTCCCCAAGAGAACTTCTTATTTATTAGGAGTCTAAACATACCGTCGAAACATGCACCGATAAAGCCAATACAAATGATACCCGTAACAACAACATCCATTCTGGATAATTCCCTTGCGTGGGATATCATATAACCAAGCCCCGTCATGGAGCCGGGTAGCATTTCAGCAGCAACCAGAGCTGCCCATGCGGAAGTCAAACCTGCTCTAAGCCCGCTCATAATTGAAGGTCCCGCCGCAGGAATCAAAACATCAAAAAATATATTCTTTTTTGATGCCCCCAAAACCTCAGCGGACTCAATCAAGACCCTCCTAACACCGGTTACCCCATCCAAAGTCCCCAACCAAATAGGGAAGAATGAACCTATAGCTATTATAGAAAGCATTGAAAACTTAAAGTTATCCAGCTTGGCAAAAATAGGACCGTAGTCTAAATTCGTAATCCTTGCCAAAGACATGATACCAAACCAACCTAGTACAATTGGTTGCCATGAAATAGAAGGAACAGGTTTGAAAATATTAATAAAATTCTCAAATAAGGCACGAACCGGTCTAAAATACCCCATTAACAAACCTAAGGGTAGGGCTATTAAAGCCGCAAAGGAATAGCCCAAAAATACCCTCATCAAAGAATATCCGATATTCATTGGGATTGTACCAATTCCTATAATATCATTAAAGAAATTTATAAAGTTTTCTAAAACCCTGTCAACTGTGGGTATTATAGCATTATTGTTAATCCTTAGGGCAGTAGTCTGCCAGAATATTAAAAATAAAACCGGCAAGACAAATGGTAAGATATAATCAAAAACATTATTCTTCTTTTTCATAATAAATCAGGGCTTTCCACTAAATTCAGAAAGCCCCTTACCTCCTTAAAATCTTTAATAATCCTCACCAAAGAACTTAAAATCAAACACTAAATCTAAAACTTCCTCAGGAGTCTTGTCCTTTAATCTGCCGGTAAACTTACCCATGTCATTCATAGCAAGTACATAAGTATTCATTCCATGAATAAAGTTTTCATTTACTGAAGTAGAATAAGTCGTATCGTTTTCCATTAATACAGCCTTATCCAAACCCATAAATTCACTTAAAAGGTCGGCAGTTTCCTCTCTGTAGTTTTGAGCATAATCATGAACATAAGTTGCCACTTCTGCCAAAGCTTGAACAACTTCAGGATGTTCGTCAATCAAATCTTGCCTGCAGTTGAAAGTACAGCAAGGGAAGTCTTTCCATTTTCCGCCCGGAAGGTCATCTAACTTAGCAATAATCTTTCCAATGTCTTGAGCTTCTGCATTTTGTGGATGTGGAACCGGACCTGCCCACAGTTCAACTTGACCGGATGATAGGCTCGGAATTAGGTTGCTTAGTCCCTTTAAGTCTGACATCAAAACATCAGCATTGTAATCAGCAGCATCACCGGAAACTGTAATGTCGGCTTCCTTTAGAGCATACTCAAGAACAATTCTTGGGCTTGAAACAGGTGAGTGATACCCTGCCATAATAGGCTCCGGATTAGACTTTGCGTATTCGATTAATTCTTCAAAAGTGTTGTATGGAGCATTCTTTGCAGCAACAATCGAAACTCCACCGCTTTGAACAGGACCTAAAATTTTAATATCAGCACCTGAATCATATCCTGACATTACAGCAGTTGAAGAACAGAATACTGCATCCAAGTTATCTTGGCTCATCAAAGTAACAGCATCCGCACCACTTGAAGTAACAATAAAGTCAAATATTGCTAACCTCTTGCCGTCTTTAACCAATTCCATTTGAGAATCTCCAATCGGAATAAGTCTTGTTGATTGATTTTCAAATAATTCTGGAGCTACAAAGCTCAATTGCGACATGCCGGTATGTAGCTCATTACCCCATCCAAAGATTAAATGAGGGACTTCCCCGCTAACCTCTTCAGTAGTTTCTGTTGTTTCTGTTGTTTCCGTGCTTGTTTCAGTAGTAGTTTCAGTAGTTGTAGTGCTGTTTCCACAAGCAGATAGAACAACTATAGTTAATACTAACAATAAAGCAAGTAATTTCCTTTTTAGCATCTCTTTTCCTCCTTAAATTATAAATAAACTACCGCTCTATGTTATCACATAGAAAGAATTTTTTAAAATAATAAATATCTATGAATGCAGCGGTTCTTTTAAAAAATATACTATATGCAAAAAGAGGAATGAAGATGTAAGAATTATTTCCATTGAAAACCATCTGGATTGCCAAGCTGCACTCCCGATGACGAGAGGGTGTGCCGTCATTGCAAGGAGCCGAGCGATGCGGCAATCCAGTTTCCGCAAAGCTCCCAAATATTAATCAATAAAAAAGGGAGCCTTCAAGCCCCCTTAAAATCTAAACTACGGATTTACCCTTCCCTGTTTAAAAGAATCATATAGCATCTTGGCAATCCCCAAAGAATCTGCCTTGGAATTTTCCTCAGCCAGAGTTTCCAGATACATGTCTTCAAAAATCCTAGTCCCATTTGACTTCTCAACAAAGGAATTTTCAGGAACAGTCTTTTTCATTTCCTTATACATAATAGAAAGGAAAATCGCCTCAAAGTCTTGGCAGGCTTTTTTTAGAGCCTTGTCTTCCTTTTCAGTGAGTTCATTAACCTTTTTGATGTTCGGACGGTTGGTAATATTCTCCAGCCCTCTTGCATTATCAATTGCCCCTGCACCTGTAACCATATTAACAGGCATAACAGCATCAACCCTATAATCCATAATAACTACCTCTTAAGTCCGTTGGCTGTTTGAAGCATCTCATCAGAAGTAGTAATCGCCTTGGAATTTATCTCATAGGCCCTTTGGGCAGTAATCATCCTAACCATCTCATCAACAATTTGAACATTACTCATTTCAAGGTAGTTCTGCAAAACAGAAGTAGTAGAATTTGCCTCAGTCAAGGCAACAGGCCCACCGGAGTTAATAGTCCTTGCATACAGGTTCCTCCCCCTAGCCTCCAAAGCTTGAGGATTAGGGAAACGAACAAGCTTTAATGAAGTAATTTCATCCATCTGGTCAGTACCGGTAATTTTTTGAGAAATTCTACCATCCAAGGAAAATACTAAATCCCCAACAGAAGGGTCAAAATTAATCCTATCACCATTTGCAGATAGAACATAGTTCCCATCACTTGTCACCAAGTCGGCAGTCCCATCATCCAGCATAGAGAGCTTAAAAGACCCATCACGAGTGTAGACTTCCTCGCCCCTCCTGTCTGAAATACAGAAGAAACCTTCCCCTTGCAAAGCAAGGTCCGTTGGGCTACCGGAATCTATAAAAGAATAAGTAGAAAAGTCCCTCTTAGTTGCCACAGGTTGAGTACCATGACCCACCTCTAAATTAACAGGCCTCTTCCTCTCGTCAAGTTGGTTCATCCTTCTAATATTAGCATAAAACAGGTCTTGGAATTCAGCCCTGTTCCTCTTATAAGCCGTAGTATTAACATTCGACAAGTTGTGTGAAATCGTGTCTATATTAAACTGCTGTGCCTTCATACCGGTTGCCGCTGTCCACATTGATCTCATATATTTATCCCCCTTATATACTTACTAGCCGATACTTGCCAGCTGAGTAGCAGCCTTTTCAAGCATCTCGTCCGAAGTCCTTACCATCCTTTGGTTGGTGTCATAATCCCTTTGAAGAGTAATCATCTCAACCATGGAGTCAATAGCGTTCACATTAGAGCTTTCCAAATATCCCTGGATAATCTCACCAGTGTAAGGAATCTCAAAGGCCACTTCCCTTCCATCCGGACTTTCATCCCATCTTTCAACCATCTTAAAAAGGTTTTCTCCAAACTTCCTTAACATTTCCCTATTTTGTATATCAACCACATCAAGGGTCGCAATTTCTTCATCATTATATAGAAGTCTGCCATCATCAGCAAGAACAAGGTTCTCTTGAGAATATTCAGGTGGGATACTAATCGGACTTCCACCGCCCAGCACAAGCCTGCCTTGCAGGTCCTTAAGTTGACCATTGGAAACCCCAAAAGACCCGTTCCTTGTATAGAAAACATCACCGGTACTAGGCTCCATTACCTTGAAGAAACCACCGGCAGATAGGGCAAAGTCCAAAGGATTTTCCGTATGGATAAAATTACCCATTGAATAGTCAGTCACCACCTTCTGGAAGCGGACACCCCTACTCATGGTCCCGATAACAAAAGGCAAAGGGTTCATGACAGCCCCCTGAATAACAGCCTCCACCTCCCCGCCTTGCACTTGGATTCTCTGGCCGGAAGCATCTAAAAGGTAGTTTTCATAGTCATACCTCTTGCCCCTGCCGTCATTGTAGAAGGTCTTTAAATAACCCTCCTCGTCCGGAGCAACCCTAATATCCTTCACATGGGAAATCCCCCTCTTGGTCTCCATTTGGAAGAAACCGTCACGGGTACTGGCAACATAAGCCCCCTCTTCCTGTCTGAACCTAAAGCCCCCATCGGGAAGCCTGTTGTTCCTCTCTGGAATCCTTGACTTCTTAGCCAATAGCTTCTCAGGAAAAGACTCATGAACAGACATATCCTTCTTATAACCAGTAGTATTAACATTGGCCAAATTGTTGGTTAAAACATCCATCCTCCGTTGGTTAGCCACCATGGAAGTCGCCCCTATGTATAAAGCCCTATTCATAACTTCACCTCTCTTATTTATACAAAACCCAATAGGGAGAACACTGTCCCCCAAGTTCAAATTCTTTAAAATTATATCAACTGCTATAACATATACTTGTGTTGTGCAATACTCACTGTAGGGGTGGTTAATAACCGCCCCAACAACTTAAAGGCTATAAACAAATTTTCGTAGCAATCCAGAGCCACAAAGTCCTGCCTCAAACAATACTTTTATTACTTTAATCTAACTTATATCTTTATTCTATAAAATTAAATATTACTAACTATCTTGAATACCCACTGGATCGCCACGCTAACGCTCGCGATGACGAGGGGGAATGACTCGCGATGACAAAGTGTTGTGTCATTGCGAGGGAGTGACAACGACCGCGGCAATCCAGGCCCACGAAGCCCTGCCCAAACATATTATACACTTCCATCTATTTGTCTATCGGCTAAAATAAACCATACTTTAGAAAAATTTTTATTTAATGAAGGGGCGATGGGTCATTACCCCTACTTGTCAAAATTTCCAATCCACTCCAAGGACTTTCCCGTGCCTTTAGCAACACATGAAACAGGGTCGTCAGCCACAATGGCATTGATACCTGTCTTCCTGCTAATCAACCTGTCAAAGCCCCTTAAAAGTGCCCCGCCACCGGTCAAGTAAACACCCTTGTTGGAAATATCCGAAGCCAGCTCAGGAGGAGTCCTCTCTAGGACCTGTTGAACAGCATCTGTAATCTCTTGAATAGGGTCAGACAGGGCATCTAACATGTCATCAGAAGTAACCTCCACAGTCTTTGGAAGACCGGTAAGGAGGTTCCTCCCCCTAATCTCAGTGACCAAAACCTTTTCAAGGGGATAAACACAGCCGGCATCAACCTTCAAGTTCTCCGCAGACACATCCCCTATCATCATATTATATTTCTTCCTAATATACTTAACAATAGCCTCGTTACATTCATCCCCGGCAGTCTTAATGGACTTGGAAACAACTATTCCACCAAGGGAGATAACCGCAACATCTGTAGTCCCGCCGCCAATGTCTATGACCATGTTCCCGCTTGCCTCTGTAATGTCAATCCCGGCACCGATGGCAGCAGCAATAGGCTCTTCTATAAGGGAAGTCTTGACAGCACCGGCATTGCCACATGCTTCAATAACAGCCCTCTTCTCAACTTCAGTAACCCCACTGGGAACACAAATGACAATCCTCGGCTTTAAGAAATTTCCACCAATTGCCTTCTTTATAAAGTATTTTAACATTCTTTCAGTGATTAAATAGTCAGAAATAACCCCGTCCCTCAAGGGTCTCATGGCAATTATATTGCCCGGAGTCCTGCCAAGCATCTTCTTTGCATCTTCACCAACAGCCAAGAAGCTGTTAGTATCCCTGTCAATCGCCACAACAGCAGGCTCTTGAATAACAATACCCTTACCCTTAACATATACCAAAACACTTGCAGTGCCCAAATCTATACCAATATCAGCCCTTAAAGCGCACATAAAAAATACCTCCGAATTTATCTTTTCTACATTATATCAGATATGTATAATAAATGCATTATTTTTTTATAATATAAACGAAAGATTAACCCCGGACACAGAGCGATGACCCATCCCCGCACATCAAAAGATCACAATCTAAATCCTCTTGCAATTTTTTTAACTTTCAAGTAAACTAATACCAGAGGTGACGACATGGAATACCTAATCCAAAAAACCATAGACAAGTTAAAATCATATATAATAGAAGAAATTCCAGAGGTGGACCCAAAAAGTATAGACGATGAAATCATCTTTATTTTAGAACTAAAGGACGAAAAATATTACACAATCATTCAAAACCTGAAGGCAGAAAAAAATAAGGGCATCAGCGAAGAAGAAAGAAATATCCTCACAGCCATAGACGATGCCTATGTGTCTGCCTACAGGTTGATAGGTGGGTCTGACAATGAAATCAAGCTATATGACGAACTCACAAAAGAAATCTACAGGTTGGAAAACCGGCAAGTGGACAGTATGAAAAAGGGGAGCTACTATCTTGCAAAAATCGCCCGATACAAGGGCTACTCCTTTATGCTGGGAAGACCCATAGAAATTGCAGAAGAAGAGTTCATAGACCTCCACAATATAGTTATTGGAGAATACCAAGAAATGCTAGCCCTGGAAGGGAAACTATCCTTCAAGAGCTTCCTTAAGGCCAACTCCCTAGAAACCCTCTTAATTCTTGAAAGAGGCCAAGAAGGGAACCCCTTCTTCGACCATGCCATAGAAGACCTCTTTGAAGACCTGGACGAGTACAATATCTATATGGAAAACAAGCTGGACCAAAGGGTCCTTGATGCCTATAACTTTGCACTGGTGGAAATCTATGACCTGGTCCTTAAGCCAGTGGATCTAAACCTAAAAGATATAGATAAAATTGATGTCCTTACCTTCTTTATGGAAATAATAGAAGAGGAAATAATAATCACCCAAGAGGAGTTGAACACCTTCATCAATGCCCTCAAGTCCTATGTAAATTTCTTGGCAAAAATTGATAGGGGCTATGCAAAAAAGAAGACAGAAATGAGGGAGATAAGCAAGAATCGCTTTAAACTGATGAAAAAGCTCAGGCCATATTCACAACACCTTGACCAGGACCCGAGACTTATTGATATCCTCACCAGGTACGAGGAGGAAGAAATCGGACCAATAGTAAAAGATGTGGATACCTACCTGCTTTATATGACAAGGAATTCGATTAAGCTCACAGCTAGGGGAAACCTTAAGAGGGTCGACCTTGAACTCCTGTCTGAAGAAATCAGGTCCTCCATGGAGAAGAAAAGACCAAATAAAAACCAGAGCCACTATAAGCTCATAGACTTTATCTTTTCCTTCACAAAGGAAATCGGAATAATCGTAGAAGAGGACTTAAGCCTAAGACCAACATCCTTAGCTATTAACTACATGAGAAAGCCTCTGGAAAAAAAATATGCCCTCCTCCTAAGCTACCTGATGGAGTACAGGGAAGGACTGGCACAAGATATGGAAAGACTAAAGGAAGATAATAATATAAATGACTTTTTAGACCAGGTAGGAGAAAGAAACTTCAGGCTCCTCCTCGCCTTCAATCTGCTGGAAGTGAACATACTCACCGACACAATTAAACTTACACAACTGGGTCGAGAAGTAGAAAAATATTATAAAAACTCAAGAGCAAACATGGGTAATGTAATACAATTAAGAAGGTAGAAAGTTGAAAAACAATCTACCTTCTTTTATTGTGCAAGTTGCCATCATTACAAGGACCGTAGAGGAGTTTACTAACCGACCGCACCTTACTCGTCATTGTGAGGAGCGGAGCGACACGGCAATCCAGACCCACGAAGCCTTTCCCGAACATCTCTTCTTATATTAACTTTACTAATATCTTTATCCAATACTACTAAATAAAAATTACTACATTGAAAATCCACCGAATCGCCACGCTTCGCTTGCGATGACAGGTTGGGATAAGAGTCTCCACTGTCTTTATTTTCTCGATGACGGACTTGTGGCTTTGTCCCCAACTAATTAAATACTTCCTCGACCCTTTTTACATCAACATTTGAATCAAATGCATTATTTGCAACATTTGTATTAATATCCACCTCTGTAAGGTTATAATAGATATGTGTCACAAATAAATAAAAACAAGGAAGCAATCTGCTATAATAGTTTTACCATAAACAAAAAAAGCAGAAGGAGGCTCCC
>JGI24712J26585_10004624_pt1 | contig 10428 bp, 7 predicted proteins | sample BioPla3DNA2_FD_26585 | JGI IMG/M metagenome (IMG submission 26585)
TAGTTGGAGAAGAAGGAGACTGGTATAAAATCAAATTTAATGGTGAAATTGCGTATGTAAGTAAAGAATACGTTAATATAGAAAATGGTTTAAGCACAGCTTCTTTATCAATTTCAGGAAAGGGACAAGTTGTAAATGTAAGCAGCGAATTAAGAATAAGACAAGCCGCTTCTACATCATCAGCAATTATTGGAACATTAAAAAATGGAGAAACTTTTGATATTATTTCCAAAAGTGGAGGTTGGTATAATATTAAAACAGGATCAATTATAGGTTTTGTTTCTGGAGAATATGTTAAAGAAATTCAAAGCACAAGTTCTTCAGAATCATCTTCAGGTAGCACTACAAACTTAAATGGTACTGTAGTAAATGTAAGTTCTAATTTAAGAGTAAGAGCTGGAGCAAGTACAAGCACTTCAGTATTAGGATATCTATTAAATGGAGAAAAAGTAAATGTAATAGGTGAAGAAGGAAATTGGTATAAAATTAAATATAATAATACAACAGGATATGTAGCTAAAGAATATATACAGGTAAGTGGAGGTACAAGCACAACACCAAGTGCACCAGAAACACCAAGTACTCCAAGTGCACCTGAAGCAACAAATAAAACAGGAAAAGTAATAAATATAAGTTCAAACTTAAATGTAAGGTCAGGAGCAGGGACAAACTATTCAGTAATAGGATATTTATATAATGGAAATACAGTAACAATAACAGGAGAAAGTGGCAACTGGTATGCAATAAGCTATAATGGAACAACAGGATACGTAGCTAAAGAATATATACAGGTAAGTGGAGATACAAGCACAACACCAAGTACACCAGAAACACCAAGTACTGGTGGAGAAACAAATGTTTCAAATCAAAAAGGAAAGGTAATTAATGTTTCCTCAAATTTAAGAGTAAGGAAAGAACCAAATACATCTTCAGAAGTGTTAGGATATTTACTATGTGGAGATATAGTTGAGATTACAGGTAAGACAAGTGATTGGTATAAAATTAATTTCCGTGGGCAAGTTGGTTATGTTAGTGATGAATATATTCAAATAGTTGATTCATCAATAGAAGGTACCAAGCCAAGTACCGGTAATACATATAGTATAATTCTTAATGCTATGAAAGCACATCTTGGTACACCATATGTTTGGGGTGGATCAGGTGAATACTTAACTACAGCATTATTAAATAAGCTTTCAGGAATATATCCAACACAAGCTGCTAATGGTGCTTATACAAGAGCAAGAGCTTATGCAGACAAAGGATATAGGGCTTTTGATTGCTCAGGATTAATGCAATGGGGATTTGCACAAGCTGGAGTACGTATAGGTAGAAGTACTTGGGATCAGATTTTAAATGGAGTAGAGGTGCCAATAAGCCAAGTTCAGCCAGGAGATTTATTATTCTATTCTAATTTAAACCATGTGGGAATGTATATTGGTAATGGACAGTGGATAGAAGCACCAAATAAAAATGCAGATGTTAGAATTGTATCAGTACCTTGGAATTTAGTAACAAGAGCAAGAAGAGTACTAAATTAAGAATCATTTCATATAATATAGTAAAACAATTATGGGATGGATATAATGAAGAAATATCATTGTTATTCAGCAAATCTTGACGAAAATACAGAGAAACTTTTTAGAAGTGCAGTATTTTTAGGACAAGGAAATAATGGAGTGGTATATAAACTTCCTAAAAGAAGAGTTATTAAATTATTTTTTGATGAAAAAGTATGGTATGATGAAGCATATATCCTTTCAAAAGCTGGAGATTCCAAATATTTCCCAAAGCTTTATGAAAAGGGGAAAATGTATATTGTTCGTGAAATGGTTGAAGGAACTCAACTTGATAAGTACATAAAGAAATATGGTATTAATAAAACTATTACTAATAACATATATAGAATGACAAAAGAATTTAAAAGGTTACATTTTACAAAAATAGATTCAAGATGTAAAGATATATATATAGGAGAAAATTATGATTTAATGCTTATTGATCCTAAAAAATATTTTAAAAGAAAAGTTAATTTTCCTAGACATTTAATGAAAGGGCTGTTAAAGCTAGGGGTTTTAGATGATTTCTTATTCTATATGAAGGAGATTAATATAAAGAAAGCTAATGAATGGGAAGAAAACTTTTATAAATATTGGGAAAAAGAAAGTAAAAAACATATTGATTCTAAAAAGGGGCTGTTGCAAAACAGAAATAAGAAATAAAAGGCAATATTATTTGTTATCATAAACGGACTTGATTTCATTAAGTATTTCTAACCTTAAAAAAATTAATTTGGCTAAATGTTGCAAACTCGCATGAGTTAAACACGCAACATACTCAATGCCAAATTAATTTTTTTAATAAGAAATACTAAAATTTATCAAGATGTTTATTTTCGCAAACGATATTGCCTTTTTATCTCCACTGCTTAACAACAGTCCTTTAAAAACTACTTAACAAAATAAATAATAAATAATAAATATTTCTAATTGATAATAATTGTGGTATAATAATATAAAGAAATTGAATATATAAACGACTTGTTGCAAATAATATATTTGTTTAAAATACAATAAGTTAGATAAAATAGGAGGAATAATATGAAAAGTTATGTAGAAATTATTGACGTTGTAGGAAGACAAATTCTAGATTCAAGATGTTTCCCAACAGTTGAAGTAGAAGTATACCTTGAGGATGGATCAGTAGGAAGAGCAGCAGTACCTTCAGGAGCATCAACTGGAATGTATGAAGCAGTTGAATTAAGAGATGGAGATAAAGATAATTACTTAGGAAAAAGTGTATTAAAAGCAGTAGATAATGTTAACAATGATATTGCAGAAGAACTTATAGGTGTTAATGTTTTTGATCAACCATTAATTGATAAAATATTAATAGATCTTGATGGAACTGATAACAAAGGAAAATTAGGAGCAAATGCAATACTTGGTGTATCATTAGCTTGTGCAAAAGCAGCAGCTAATAGCTTAGAAATGCCATTATACAAATACATTGGTGGTGTTAATGCAAAGGTTCTTCCAGTTCCAATGATGAACATTATAAATGGTGGATCACATGCTGATAATTCAGTAGATTTACAAGAATTCATGGTTATGCCAGCTGGAGCAGAATCCTTCGATAAGGCAATGAAAATGTGTGCTGAAGTATATCATACTTTAAAGAAAACATTACATGAAAAAGGATATTCAACTGCTATTGGAGATGAAGGTGGATTTGCACCAGACCTTAAGTCTAATGAAGAAGCAATTGAAGTAATTATTGAAGCTATAACTAAGGCAGGATATAAAGCAGGAGAAGATATGTTCATTGCAATTGATGCAGCATCTTCTGAATATTATAAAGATGGAAAATATGTTTTAGAACATGAAGGAAAAACATTATCTTCAGCTGAAATGGTTGATTTCTTAGAAACATGGGTTAATAAATATCCAATTATCTCAATTGAAGATGGTATGGCAGAAGAAGATTGGGATGGATGGAAGCTACTTACTGAAAGATTAGGTAAGAAGGTTCAATTAGTTGGAGATGACTTATTTGTAACAAATACAAAGAGATTAGAAAAAGGAATTGATCTTGGAGTAGCAAATTCAATTCTTATTAAGTTAAACCAAATTGGAACATTAACAGAAACTTTAAATGCAATTGAAATGGCAAATAGAGCAGGTTATACTGCAGTAGTATCTCATAGATCAGGAGAAACTGAAGATACAACTATTGCTGATTTAGTAGTGGCAACTAATGCAGGACAAATAAAAACTGGAGCACCAGCAAGAAGTGAAAGAGTTGCTAAGTACAATCAGTTAATGAGAATTCAAGAAGAACTTGAAGAAATTGCTGAATATAGAGGAAAGAAAGCATTTTTCAATATTAAGTAATAAAAAAAGTGTCTCATAATTTGAGGCACTTTTTGTTTAATTTTGAATATAATTGCTTGAAAATATATACAGTCTGTGATATGATAAAATTACATTTGTATGAGTAAGTCATATTTCGGTGGAGGTGTAACCGTGAAAACTGCATTATTTGTTGTAGAGTTAATTTTAGGGTTAACAGTAATTGTATCTATATTAATGCAACCTAGTAAATCAGATGCTTTAAGTGGATTGGTTCAAGGAAGCAATAATGATACATTTTATTCAAAAAACAAAACAAGAACTAAGGAAGCAGCATTAATAAGAGTAACAGTAATAGCAATGATTTTATTTGCAATTAATACTCTTGCATTAAATCTATTATAATTAGATTTAAAATAAACAGCTAATTTATTAGCTGTTTATTTTTTTTTAACTAATTATCTTTAATAATTTAACATTTATATAATATTATTATAATATAGGGTTTTTTATTAATAAATAGAAGGGGATGGGATTATGGAATGGTTATATATGCCTATAGCATGTGGATTTTTAGCCTTAATAGTAATGGTTTTCATTGCACTTGGAGTTGTAAAAAAAAGTGCAGGGAATGAGAAGATGCAGGAAATATCAAAACATATTGAAGAGGGGGCAATGGCATTTTTAAAGAAAGAATACGTATATTTATCAGTGTTCATTGTAGTAGTCTTTATAGCTCTTGCTATATTTTTAAACATTAAAACTGCAATAGCATTTTTATTTGGTGCCTTGTTTTCAATAATTGCAGGGTATATAGGAATGAGAATAGCAGTTAAAGCAAATGTAAGAACTGCTGAAGCAGCAAAAGATGGAATAAAAGGGGCATTATCAATAGCATTTTCAGGCGGAACTGTAATGGGACTTTGCGTAGTTGGCTTAGGATTATTAGGACTTGGACTATTTGGAGTGTTTTATGATTTAAATACTGAATACATAACAGGCTTTGGTCTTGGAGCTTCATCTATAGCATTATTTGCAAGAGTTGGTGGAGGAATATATACAAAGGCTGCTGATGTTGGTGCAGACTTAGTTGGTAAAGTGGAAGCTGGTATACCAGAGGATGACCCAAGAAACCCAGCAGTAATTGCAGATAATGTTGGAGATAATGTTGGAGATGTAGCAGGTATGGGAGCTGACTTATTTGAATCTTATGTAGGATCAATAATTTCAGCAATAACCTTAGGTGCAGTGCTTCCTAGTATTTCAGCACAAGATGGAGCAATTTATCCATTAATATTATCATCTGTTGGAATACTTTCATCAATTATTGGAGTAATATTTGTTAAATTATCAAAAACAGAAAAGCCTCAAAAAGCATTAAATTTAGGAACATCAATTGCTAGTATTTTAGTAATTATTTTTGGAGCCTTAGTATGTTATGCAATGTTTGATAGCTTAAAGCTATTTATACCTGTAATTGCAGGATTAATTGTAGGTGTTGTAATAGGAAAGGTTACAGAAATCTATACTTCAGCTGATTACAAATACGTTAAACTAATTGCAGATGAATCGGAAACAGGTCCTGCTACAAATATTATTTCAGGATTATCAGTTGGTATGAAATCTACAGTAATTCCAATACTATTAATAGTAGTTGGAATAATAGTTGCTTTCTTTAGTGTTGGAGGATTTAGTGATGCTGCAACAGGTTTATATGGAATAGCCTTATCAGCAGTTGGAATGCTATCTACAACAGCAACAACAGTAGCAGTAGATGCTTATGGACCAATAGCAGATAATGCTGGTGGTATAGCAGAAATGAGTGCATTAGATCCAAAGGTACGTGAAGTTACAGATAAATTAGACTCAGTTGGAAATACAACAGCTGCTATGGGAAAAGGATTTGCAATAGGATCAGCAGCTTTAACAGCTTTAGCACTATTTGCATCATATGCACAAGCAGTAAATTTAGAAACTATTGACTTACTTAATCCATTAACATTAGTTGGTGTACTTATAGGAGCAATGTTACCATTCTTATTTGCAGCATTAACAATGTCATCTGTTGGTAAGGCAGCAACACAAATGGTTGAAGAAGTAAGACGACAATTTAAAGAGAAGAAGGGCATACTTGAAGGAAAAGATGAACCTGATTATTCAAGATGCGTAGAAATTTCTACTGCAGCAGCACTAAGAGAAATGATTTTACCAGGAATATTAGCTATTGTTATACCATTATTAGTTGGAATGCTTCTTGGAACTGAAGCTTTAGGTGGCTTAATTGGTGGAGGTGTTGCAACAGGAGTATTAATGGCAATAATGATGGCAAATGCTGGTGGTGCCTGGGATAATGCTAAAAAATATATAGAAGGTGGGGCTCATGGCGGTAAAGGAAGCTATGCTCACAAAGCAGGAGTAGTTGGAGATACTGTAGGAGATCCATTTAAAGATACTTCAGGGCCAGCTATGAATATATTAATTAAGCTTATGACAATAGTATCTTTAGTATGTGCACCTGTTATAGTAAAATACGGTGGAATATTATTAGATTTACTTAAATAGAAAAACATTACAGAAGAAGCCTTAGGGCTTCTTTTTTACCATTAATTGACCAAGTATGATAAAATGATAATGAGTACAAAAGGATTAAATAGGTAATAATATATTAGTATATATTATAAGGAGGCGAAAAAATGGGATTAAAACATACATTATTAGATTTTATGAGAGAAGAAGCTTATAGGCCAATGGATATTCAAGAATTGGCAATGGTGTTTAATATAGATCATGATGAATATAAACCTTTTAAAAAGGCTTTAAAAACAATGGAAAAGGAAGGACTTATTGTAAGAACAAAAAGAGAAAAATATGCTCTTCCTGAAAGAATAGGATTAATAACAGGAAAATTACAAGCTCATTCAAAAGGGTATGGGTTCCTTATACCAGATAAAGAAGGAGAAAAGGATGTTTTTATACCAAGTTCATGTATTAATGGTGCTTTAAATGGAGATAGAATACAAGTACAAATAACAAGGGAAGATCTAAAAGGAAAGAAACGTGAAGGTGAAGTTGTTCAAGTAATTGAAAGAGTTAATAAAAGACTTGTTGGAGTATATGAAGATAGCAAAAACTTTGGATTTGTAGTAGCTGAAGACACAAAAATATTCCAAGATATATTTGTAGCTAAAAAGGACAAAAATGGAGCTGAAACTGGTGATGTAGTAATGGTAGAAATTACAACATGGCCAGAAAAAAGAAGAAGTCCAGAAGGTGTTATAGTAGAAGTACTAGGTAAAAAAGGTGATAAAGGCCTAGATATTCTTACAATAATCAAAAAATTTGGTTTACCAGAAGAATTTCCACCAAAGGTTCAAAACTTTATAGAATCAATACCTGATGAGGTTGATGAAGGAGAAATTAAAAATAGAAGAGACTTAAGAGATATAAGAATGGTAACAATTGATGGTGAGGATGCCAAGGACTTAGATGATGCCGTATCCATAGAAAAATTACCAGATGGGAAATTTAAATTAGGAGTTCATATTGCTGATGTATCTCACTATGTTAGAGAGAAGAATCCATTAGATAAAGAAGCTTTAAAAAGAGGAACATCTGTATACTTAATAGATAGAGTAATACCAATGCTTCCTAAAAAGCTATCAAATGGTATATGTTCATTAAATCCTCAGGTAAATAGACTTGCATTAACTTGTTTTATGATAATAGACAAAAATGGTAAAGTAGTAGATCATGAAATATGTGAATCAGTTATAAAAACAAATGAAAGAATGACCTATACTGATGTAACAAAAATCCTTAAAGACAAAGATGAAGAACTTATAAAAAAATATGATTACTTAGTGGAAGACTTTAAAAACATGGAAGAACTTTGTAACATATTAAATAAAAAGAGAATGAAAAGAGGGGCAATAGACTTTGATTTTGAAGAATCAAAAATAATTCTTAATGAATTTGGAAAACCAATAGACATAAAGCCTTATGAAAGAGAAATTGCTAATAGAATAATAGAAGAATTTATGCTTGTATGTAATGAAACAATAGCTGAGCACATGTTCTTTTTAAATGTTCCATTTGTATATAGAATTCATGAAAATCCAGATGAAGAAAAGCTTGAAAAATTCAAAGAATTTGTATATAATCTAGGATATTTTGTAAAATGGAATGGTGAAATAAGACCTAAAGATCTTCAAGGAACCTTAGAAGAATTTAAAGGTAAAAAAGAAGAAATAGTTGTAAGCACCTTACTTCTTAGAAGTATGATGCAAGCAAGATATTCTCCAGAATGTGTAGGACATTTTGGCTTAGCAGCTAAATATTATTGTCACTTTACTTCACCTATAAGAAGATACCCAGATCTTCAAATTCATAGAATAATAAAAGAACATATTAATGGTAAAATAGATGATACAAGAGTTAAAAAGCTTACTAACTTAGTTGATTATGCTGCAAAGCAATCATCAGAAACTGAAAGAGTGGCCCAAGAAGCAGAAAGAGAAGTAGATGATCTTAAAAAGGCTGAATATATGTTAGATAGAATTGGCGAAGAATTTACAGGAATAATATCATCAGTTACATCCTTTGGATTCTTTGTAGAATTATCTAATACTATAGAAGGCTTAGTTCATATTACTGCCTTAGATGATGACTATTATATATATGATGAAGTACATTTATGTTTAATTGGAGAAAGAACAAAGAAAAAATATAAGCTTGGAGATACAGTAAAGGTAAGTTGTAGCAGAGTTGACATTCCAAATAGAGAAATATTCTTCGATATAATTGAAGGGGAAGAGGATAAAGAAGGAATAAAGCCCTCAAAGGAAATAATAGAAAAAATTCCAGAAGTTAAAGAAAGTCTTAAAAAAGACATTGAAGAAGATGAGGAAAATCAATTATAATAAAAGATAGTAATAAAAAAGCCTAAAGTAAAGTGGGTGAGAAAATTGGTAAGAAAGAAAAACAGTAATTCTTTAGCTGAAAATAGAAAAGCAAGACATGATTATTTTATAGAAGAGACTATAGAAGCTGGAATAGCTTTAGTTGGAACAGAAGTTAAGTCTATAAGAATGGGAAAATGTAATTTAAAAGATTGCTATGGAGATATAAGTAATGGTGAAGTTATTATAAGAAATATGCATATAAGTCCTTATGAACAAGGAAATATTTTTAACGTAGATCCTTTAAGACAAAGAAAATTACTTCTTCATAAAAGTGAAATATTTAGACTTATGGGGTTAGTCCAAAGGGATGGATATGCATTAATACCTTTATCTTTATACTTAAAAAACGGCAAAGTAAAAGTTGCTCTTGGAGTATGTAAAGGTAAGAAAAATTATGATAAAAGAGATTCATTATTGGAAAAGGCACATAAAAGAGATATGGATAGAGCAATTAAGGAAAGAAACAGAGCCTAAAGAATGAAAAAAAGAAGCTTCATTAGATTTAATCTAATGAAGCTCTTTTCTTTTTATCATTTCTTGGGTGGAAATGNAAAAATGTATATAAAAAAATTGTTGGGCGTTTTTAAAAAATTTTCCTTATAAATATAGTGTACAGCATATTAATGTGTTTGTCTAGTGAATACAAAATTTCTTTGGATTTTTTGTAATAAAATAACTGTTAAAACTGGAATTGTTATTAATTTCATAGGATGCACTTAATGAATATAAGGCATTTATTATTAAAAACAATAAAATAATAAGTGAGACAATGATTTTTAATATAGTATGATTCCTTTTGTAAAAGTAAATTAAGTCTTTAATCCATAATGTCATAGCATAATACTCCTTTCAAGCAATAATAATTATATTGTTTGCATTTTACTGTAAAATAATACATGCAAATTTTCTTGTAATTAAAATTGACAGTAACATTTAGTTGTTATATAATGAGGTACTGGAGAATTTAAAACTTAATATTAGATTTGTTTTGAAAGATCTCCTTACTGACATGGGGGCGTTTTGGCTTCGACGGGGGTAAGGTGGGTTTGATAAGCGGGCCGAGGGAAGCATGGTTCCTCGATAATAAAGTATGCACTAAATATAAACGCAGAAGACAATTTTGCATTAGCAGCTTAATTTAAGCTACTCATCCGTCCAGATTGCCTACGATTTGGGTAGCGGGTGTCATAAAGTGGGAAACGAAGTCTAACAAAGCTTTGAGTTAGAGGGGTATTTATGAAGCTAGTGAATTAGTTGCCTGCCTTTAGGCGTACTAAGGAGCGAATTTTAATATAAAGGCTACGCTCGTAGAAAGTCAAGCTGGTCTGCTTTCGGACACGGGTTCGACACCCGTCGCCTCCACCAAATAAGAACTAAAGTAATGATACAATGGTCAAACCTTGAAATATCAAGGTTTGGCCATTGTATTTGCTTTTTATGAATAAATTTTTAGTGGCATATTTCAGCCACTTTGTTATATTTTGAGTATTTGTGCACACCTTTTACTAGAGTTTTCGCTAGGAGGTGTGCATTTTTAGCAGAATCATTTCTTTTAATATTATTTTATTAAAAAGTGTAATTTAAAGATTTAAAGGCTAAGTAATAATTATATATTT
>JGI24712J26585_10004626_pt1 | contig 10425 bp, 8 predicted proteins | sample BioPla3DNA2_FD_26585 | JGI IMG/M metagenome (IMG submission 26585)
ACGAAAGAAATTAAGGGTACTGTAGCCTCGATGAGGCTTGATACTGTTGCGGGGCTGGGTTTTGGTCTTTCCCGTTCCAAGATTTCACCTTTAATTAAGGGAGAGCGGGTTAAGGTAAATCACCAGCTTGTAAAACAACCCTCTAAAGCGGTTAAAACGGGTGATATTATTTCGCTGGCCGGCAGAGGTAGAATTGAAATAACGGAAGAGAAGGGAATAAGCCGGAAAGGGAGAATTCACTTACTGTTAAAGAGATATTATTAAAGTGATAAGCAAGTGCTGGATGTGTAAAATTCTGTGCATCAAAACTTCATGCACAGGAATAAAAAATATTTATAAAATAAGCAGGAAAATAAAGAGAATTGTCGAAAATTCTTCTAAAGGTCCCTGTTTTAGGTATAAATGTGCTGATGATTTATATGGGAAAGGAAGATAACAATGAGTATTACACCTATTGAGATCCAGAACAAAGAATTTGAAAGAGCATTTCGCGGTTATAAAGCGGATGAGGTAGATGAGTTTTTAGATCAGATAGCTAAAGATTATGAGCAAGCGTTAAAAGATAAAGTTAGCCTGGAGGAGAAAATCCTGCAGTTGGAAGATAAGCTTGCCCAGTACCAGAAGCTGGAAAATACGCTGCACAATTCCATCATTGTTGCGCAGGAAACTGCTGAAGATGTAAAACGCAACGCCAATAAGGAGGCCGAATTAATTCGCAAAGAGGCGGAAAAGGAAGCTCAGCGGATTATTGAGGAGTCCCGCTATAAGGCCAGCCGGATTGTCGCCGAGCATGAAGAGATATACAAACAGGCACAGATCTTTAAAATGCGCTTTCGCTCGTTTATCGAAGCGCAGCTGGCCTCTTTGGAGCTGGAGGATTGGCTGCAGGCGGAAAATGAAGATGAGCAGGAAGCCAGGGATGTCGGATAGCATTTTATTCTATATTATTTGATACATTCTTTTATTTGACTATGGTTAAAATAAGTTTTATAATTTGTAGGAGACTGGCCGTGAACGGGAGAGTAAATTTGGCTTATTGCCTTATCAGCGAGCCGGAGACGGTGGAAGACCGGCAGGGCTGCCATTTTGAAAATCACCCGGGAGCTCCTACCTTTAAAGTCAATTACTTGGGCGAGTAAAGGTAGGCGTACAGGCTTGCGTTAAAGCCTCAAGCGGTTACGGTTTTTATTAGGCTGTAACAATAAGGGTGGTACCGCGGGAAAATCTCGTCCCTCAGAGGAAGGCGAGATTTTTTTCATTATAATTAATTGAATAAAAGGAGGTTAGAGCCTGGTTATAAGTCTCATTTGACTTGATAAAGAATACAGGACTTCTTGTGGAAGACCAGGCGGGTGCTTATGGATTACAGCGATACATTGAATCTTCCCAGAACCGATTTTCCTATGCGAGCGGGGCTGGCTAAAAAGGAGCCACAGATACTGGAATCCTGGGAAAAGCTCGATCTTTATCATAAAATGAGGGATAGCAGACGGGGTTCACCGAAGTTTTTTCTTCACGATGGTCCTCCCTATGCCAATGGCAGTATCCATATGGGGACGGCTCTAAATAAGGTCTTAAAGGACATTATAAATAAATATAAATATATGCGGGGATATGATATTCCCTACATTCCCGGATGGGATACCCATGGTCTGCCCATTGAACATCAGGTTATCAAGACCAAAAAAATTAATCGAAATGATGTTACCGAACTGGAATTCAGGCGCATGTGCCGTGAATATGCCCTGCAGTACCTTGATATTCAGCGGGAGCAGTTTAAAAGGCTGGGCGTCGTCGGCGATTGGGAAAATCCTTATGTAACTCTAGAACCGTCTTATGAAGCTGAGCAGCTCGAGATATTTGGGAAAATGGCGGAGAAGGGTTATATCTATAAAGGACTAAAACCGGTTTACTGGTGCCCAGAGTGTGAGACCGCCCTGGCAGAGGCGGAGATTGAATATGAAGAGCGCCGTTCACCTTCAATCTATGTAAAATTTCCTGTAACCGATAACCTGGGTTTATGGGATGACCGTTTTAGCCCGGCATTTGTAATGATCTGGACGACTACACCCTGGACTATACCGGCCAACCTGGCTATTGCCCTGCATCCGGAATACGATTACGTGCTGGTTCAAGTAAAAGATGAATACTATCTTTTAGCCGAAGGGTTATTAGAGGATGCCTTTAACGTTATTGGATTAGAGGCGGGAAATATATGCGGCCGGTTTAAAGGACGGGAGCTTGAAGGGCTGGGCTGCCGCCATCCTCTTTACGATCGCCGGTCACAGGTGCTTTTGGCCGATTATGTTACTCTTGAGCAGGGTACCGGTTGTGTCCATATTGCTCCCGGCCACGGCCTGGAGGATTATGAAACAGGATTGGAGTATAATCTTCCTATCTATGCCCCTATGGATGGGAAAGGTGTTTTTACCGCGGAAACGGGCGAATTTGCCGGGCTGCGCTATGATGAGGGGAATAAAGCTGTTACTCTGGCCCTGGAAAGGGAGAAGGTGCTTTTAAAACTATCTTTTGTTACCCACCAGTACCCTCACTGCTGGCGATGTAAGAAAGAAATCATCTTTCGTGCTACAGAGCAGTGGTTTGCCTCAATACAGCAATTTAGAGAAGAGGCTTTGAACGCGGTGAAGGAAGTAAACTGGATTCCTTCCTGGGGCGAGGGAAGAATGAACAACATGATTGCCGAAAGGCGTGACTGGTGTATTTCCCGGCAGAGGATTTGGGGGGTCCCGATTCCGGTCTTTTATTGTGAGAGCTGCGGCGAAGCCCTCCTGACCCCGGAAAGTATCGCTGCCGTGAAGGAAATTTTCAAAAAAGAAGGATCAGATGCTTGGTACTACTATAAAGCTGAAGAGATCTTACCGAAAAATATCAGCTGTTCTTCCTGCGGCGAAAGAAAGTTCCGCAAGGAGCAGGATATCATGGATGTCTGGTTTGATTCCGGTTCCAGCCATGCCGCCGTAGTAAAATCAAGGGATGATCTGAACTGGCCGGCTGATCTTTATCTTGAAGGAAGCGATCAATTCCGCGGATGGTTCCAGTCCTCCCTGTTAACGGCAGTGGCCGTAATGGGTAAGCCTCCTTACCGGAACGTTCTCAGCCACGGGTGGGTTGTGGACGGCGAGGGGAGGAAAATGTCCAAGTCTCTGGGCAATGTTATCGCCCCGGAGGATGTGATTAAGAATTATGGGGCTGATATCCTGCGCCTGTGGGTTTCAAGTGCTGATTTCACAAGCGATGTTCACCTCTCCGCCGATATTTTAAAGCAGCTTTCCGAGATTTACCGGAAAATCCGCAATACCTGCAGATTTTTATTGGGGAACTGCAGCGATTTTGTCCCGGAACGTGACCGGGTTGAATATAGCCGGCTGGAGGAGATTGACCGCTGGGCCCTGCACCGTTTATATAAGCTTGTCCAGAAAACTACCAGGGCTTTTGAGAATTATGAATATCACCAGGTATTTCATGCACTGCATAATTTTTCTGTAGTGGATATGAGTAATTTCTATTTTGATATTACCAAAGACCGTCTTTATGTGCTTGCAAAAGATTCTCTCTCCCGCAGGGCTGTTCAGACGGTCCTGGCAGAGGTTCTGCAAACCCTTACGCTGTTAATCTCTCCGGTGCTCTCCTTTACTGCCGAGGAAATCTGGTCCTATATCCCCTTTAAAAATGGCGAGAGCGTGATGCTCGCTTCATGGCCTGATCTTCCCTCCTATTACGAGGATGAGCGGCTGGCGGAACGCTGGGATGTATTACTGCAATTGCGGGAAGAAGTCAACCGCGCTCTGGAAGCGGCAAGAAAGGAAAAAATTATCGGGTCATCTCTGCAAGCTTCCGTAGAACTTTATCCGGACGAAGAGCTTTATGAAAAATTGGTGAGCTACGATGCCCTTCTCCCCACTGTGCTAATCGTATCTTCAACAGTTTTGCATAAACCGGGTGATGAACCCGAGGACGAATCTGTTACCGCACAGGAACTCGGCCTGCGGCTCAAAGTTAAACTTGCACCCGGGGAAAAATGCCAGCGGTGCTGGATGTACTCCCCTACAGTGGGGCAGGATAAAGAACATGAAGGGGTATGCTCCCGCTGCGGGGAAATTCTAACCAGCCTGCGGCAGGGCAATTAAAATATAAAATCCTGGGGAGAATATAACTGTAAGAGGAAAAAAAGGTACTGATTAACCTGATCCTTAATCTGTAAAGAGGGATAAAACATTTGCCATTTTGATGACGACAACGGTGAGGAGTTAAAAGATAAAGGGCAGCAGTTGTTCCTGCTGAAACAGATTGCGGAGCTTTCCTATAAAATAGAGAAATTTAACCTGGCGGAGTATATGAACCTAATAAATAATCCCCGCCGTTATATGATGGTTAATTTCTTAGGCGGCCTTTTCCGCGGTTTCGGGATTGCGCTGGGGATGACCATCCTCGGGGCGTTCGTACTTTATATGTTACAGAGGCTTGTAGTTTTAAATTTGCCGGTTATCGGGGATTTTATTGCTGAGCTGGTGCGTATAGTGCTTACCTATATCTGATCACCTGCTACCTGAAGCAGTTTGTCAAAGATGAATGCTTCTTGATTAGCTGTGCCTTGCCAGGCAACTGACTCATATTAAAAAGAAATGAGGTTGAAGATGACCGATTTGGATTTAGAATATTATTCCCGGTTATTGCAGCAGGAGAAGGATAGTCTTTTGAGTTTTATGGCGCAGGAGGGTATGGGTAAGCACGTTTCATTGAAAGACAGTATTGAGGAGCTTTCCCTGATAGATAATCATCCTGCAGATACCGGCTCGGAGCTTTTTGAGCGCTCCAAGGATTTATCGCTGCATGAAAAACGGCTAAGAAACTTGCAGGATATTGAAAGTGCACTGGAGCGTATCGCAAACGGGAGTTACGGTTTTTGTCTGCGTTGTGCGCAACAGATAGACAGGGAGCGTTTAGAATCCCTGCCCAGCGCTTCGTATTGCTTAAAATGTAAAGAGGAACTGGAGAGAGCGGAGAAGGAAGAAAAAGATCGTCCTGTGGAGGAGCATCTCCTTTATCCTCCTTTTAAACGGACTTTTTTGGACGGGAAGAGTTTTATCGGCTTTGACGGAGAAGATTCCTGGCAGGAGGTGGCCAGGTACGGTTCCGCCGATTCTCCCCAGGATGTGCCGGGAGCTGTGGGTAATCCCGCATATGTTGATGCTGAGGAAAATATCGGCTCTGTAGAAAGAATAGAGCAGCTGGAATCAACCGTAAACCGGAGAAAAACCATTGAGGAGGAAGAGGCAAATCCAGGGAGGAGAAAAGAACACTAACAGGAATAAAAACAAAGGAACCAGAGCACTTTTTACTGCAGCCGTTCAGGCTATCGGGAATCGGATAAAAGGCCATCATCTTTCAGATGGCGCATTCTTTTTTCTTGCGCTTGTTATTTTTGCCTGTGACCAGTTGAGCAAATTTTGGGTGGCGCGCAGTTTTGTGCCGGGTGAGACGTTGCCCTTGGTACCGGATATTTTTCATATAACCTATGTGCGTAATCCCGGAGCTGCCTTTGGAATATTTGCCCACCATACCCCTGTTTTTATCGCTGTTTCTTTGCTAATGATCATAATCATTATTCTGGGAGGGCGCTTTTTATCCGGGCGTTACTTTTTAATCCGTTTGTCCCTTGCCTTGCAGCTGGGGGGGGCATTGGGAAACCTCAGTGATCGCCTTCGAACGGGTTCAGTAATAGATTTTATTGATTTTCGTTTCTGGCCGGTTTTTAATCTGGCTGATATCGCCCTGGTGATGGGGATTGCCCTGTTAATTATCAGCATGATTTACCACAATACTTATTTTTTCGAGAAAAATGGCGGAGCGTAATTGCTCAAAAAAAGGATAAACAGTTGAAAGGCTTTTATGGAGAAGAAGGTTCATATAGTAAATAATACCGAGGAAGGCATGCGCCTTGATCGTTTTTTATCTGCCAGGGAGCCCTGCTTATCACGATCGTATTTGCAAAAGCTTTGCGCTGAGGGAAATGTTTTGGTCAACGGCAAACAACAGTTAAAAAGCGGTTACCGGGTTAGAGAAAACCAGAAGGTTGAAGTTTGTATACCGCCGCCGGAGATAATTGCCGCCCAACCTGAAGATCTGCCCCTGGAAATTATCTATGAAGATAACGACCTGCTGGTAGTGAATAAACCAAAAGGGATGGTGGTTCATCCCGCCCCCGGTCATCACCGTGGCACTCTGGTCAATGCCCTGCTTTCTCACTGCGATGTTCTCTTTGCCCTGGGTGATCGTATCAGGCCGGGCATTGTTCATCGCCTGGACAAGGATACAAGCGGACTGCTGGTGGTGGCAAAAAATGAGCCTTCGTTCAGGGTTCTTTCCGCGCAGATTAAGGCGAGGGAGATGAAAAGGGAGTATTATGCTATTGTTCACCGCCTCCCTCCCGTTGATGAGGGAACGATTGATCTCCCGTTAGGGAGGGACCCGAATAATCGTAAAAAAATAGCTGTTAGGAAAAACGGCACAGGACGCCGGGCGGTAACCCATTTTAAGGTATTAGATAAGAAGGGCCCTTTTTACCTGCTTTCTTTAAGGCTGGAGACAGGGAGGACGCATCAGATCCGGGTACATCTCTCATATATTGGCTCTCCGGTTGTGGGTGATCCTCTTTACGGGCCGAAACGATCTCCTTATAATAAGTACGGGCAGTTTTTACACGCCAGGACTCTGGGTTTTAAGCACCCCCGGAATAAGGAGTATATGGAATTTACAGCCGAACCGGGAAAGGAATTTTCAGACCTTTTGAAATATGGGGGAAAACGATAATGCGGTTAAAATTAATTATGGATGCAAACGGTATCCGGCGGGCTTTGACCCGCATTGCGCATGAAATAGTTGAGCGGAACAAAGGTACTGAAAATTTAGTTATTGTGGGAATTAAAAGCAGGGGTGAGCCGCTGGCGCACCGGCTGGCGGATGGCATTAAGGAGATTGAAGGTCTCAGGCCCCCCGTGGGGATGCTTGATATTACTCCCTACCGTGATGACATACGAAATGGTGATCTGCAGGGTGCCAGGGAGGGGGCCGCTTCCCTCCCGCCGGTTATTACCGGAAAAACGATTGTCCTCGTAGATGATGTTCTTTATACCGGCCGCTCAGTAAGGGCGGCAATGGAGGCCCTGATGGACAGGGGGAGGCCTCAACTAATCCAGCTTGCGGTGTTAATTGACCGCGGGCACAGGGAGCTGCCCATCAGACCTGATTTTGTTGGGAAAAACGTCCCTACCAGCAGAAGTGAGAAAATCGCTGTATGTTTGGCGGAGATTGATGCAAAGGATGAGGTTTTGATCGTTGAAAATGGGAAACAGGAGACTTACCACCGTGGGGGGGGCTAATATCTCCATCGGCTATAAATACCCTGATTATTCAAATACCCTGTTTTTTTAAAACGAATCGTTGCATATGTATTTTTCTGCAGTGTTCCCCAAACGGCTGATAATATAGTTGTCATAATGTATAAAAAATGTCTTTACGCCGGGTTATAACCGGCGTTGTTTTTTTAATAAGGGGGAAAGGATTTTTTCATCCGGGGTGACATAGATGGTCCTATAATTTTTATAAGTAACCATTCCCGGTTTTGCGCCCGGAATTTTCCGGATGTTTTTTACCGTTGTATAATCTACGGGGACATTTGAAGAGTGGGCACCGCGGCTGAAATGGGCTGCCAGGAGGGCGGCTTCTTTTATTAAGTCTGCATGTGGATTGGCTGATCTGACAATAACATGGGCTCCGGGCATATCCTTGACGTGCAGCCACAGGTCGGTTTTTGAGGCAAAATGCCCAATGAGGTAGGCGTTCTGACGGTTATTTCGACCGATGTAGATTTCTTCCCCGCTGGAAGCCGTTATGATGATCGGGTTAAAGGATACGGCTTTTCCCCTCGGATAAGGCTTATTTTCCGGAGGCAGGTAACCTGCTTCCTCCAGTTCTTCCTTTATTTCAAGAAGAGCCTGCAGGTTATTTTTATCCAGGAAATAGAGCACGCTTTCCAGGTAAGCNATCTCATTTTGAGTTCCTTCCAGGGTGCCGGATATTTTTTTCTCTCCCTGCCGGGCCTTGCGGTATTTTTTAAAATAACGCTGTGCGTTTTGAGACGGAGAAATACGGGGATCCAGTTCAATTTTAATTTTTTCGTCTTTCCCGCTGTAGATATCCACCGGATATATCTCGCGGGCTTTTGGAGGAATATGTTTTAAATTCATGAGAATAAGCTCTCCGCATTTGCGGTAGTAATCCGCTTCTTTTGCTTTTTTCAACTCCAAAAGCTGCTTTTTTTCCTTGCTACGGCATTTTTTTAATGATTGTTCCACCTGCCGGAAGAGTAAAGAATACAGCCTTTCTTTTGCTTCGGCTTTCTCCCTGTAATCATAATAATCATCCAGAAGTTCGCTGATGGAGCTATAACTCCGTTTGTATTTTGCTGCTGTTTCCGCAGGGTTAATAACTGAGTAATCCAGAGGGCGGCCCTGATCGTCCAGGAGTAACGTGGGTGCCCATTTCTTTTCAACGTAGATTTGAAAGAGTTCCTGCATTTTTTCCCACAATAACCGGGCCGAGCTCTCAGTCAGGTTTTCCAGGAGCGGTTTTTTTGCCCTTGCGGCTATTTCTTGTGCCAGAGAAGGGCTCAGCCCCTGGATGTTTTCCAGGAGAAACCTGCCCGTGGGTTTGCCCACTGACATCCTTAGCTCTTGTTGAAAAGTCCCGTAGTTCAGCGCGAAGGGGTGCAGCTTCTCCTGGGGCGGCGGAGGAAAATAAGTATGNTGGGGCATGAGCGTCCGAAAACGGTTTATTGACGGCGGTACGGGTTTGATTGTCCCGAGGATGGCTTGTTTCCCTTCCGCGTCAGGATTGTTGAGCAGGAGAAGGTTACTATGACGCCCCATTATCTCCACTGCCAGAGTTTTTTGCACTTCTTTACCGTTTTCGTTTATAACAGAAAAGTTTAAATAAAGGACCCTTTCCAGAGGAGGTTGTTCCAGAGAGACGATAATCCCGTTAACCAGATGCTTTCGCAGCAGCATGCAGAAGGCGGGTGGGGATGCCGGATGATCATAGTGGCGTTCAGTGAAGTTAATCCTTCCCTTTTGCGCATGTATGGAGAGGAATAAAGGCCCTTTCTGTTTAGTTCCTTTAAAATAGATCAACAAGTCAGTAGGGTTTAACTGATATATTTTGCTTACCGCAGCTCCCGGCCCGATTAGTTTTTTTTCGATTTCTGTAGATACTGCCCCAAGTACAAAGGCATCAAAAGCCATATTTCTTTCCCTCACAAAAGGTTTATTATCCCTGCACTTAAATTCAGGGTTAGTCGGGTATTTATTATTTTATATCCAAGAATTTCTGCAATATCCGTCTGCGTAAATTGGCAGTAAAGTATTTATAAGTATATATGTTGCCTGAGGAAAATGCAATCATCTAAAACTAGGGAACGGCGCGCAGGGGGCGGGGGTTCTTTTTTTAAAGCGCCCGGAATAAAAAATTAATAGCGAGGTGGTTATCATTATGAAGAGCTCCAGGCTATGGTCCCTTCCCCCTTTGCAGGAAATTTACAGACAGTTCCGGGTAGACCCTGAATTTGGGCTGACAGAAGAAGAAGCGGGCAGACGGTTAAATAAATGGGGATACAATACCATTCAGGAAAAAAAACAGAAGGGTATGGCAGAGATCTTTCTGGATCAATTCAGGGATTTTATGGTGCTTGTTCTGCTGGGTGCTACCTTTATCTCCGGGATGCTGAAAGAGTACAGTGATGCCTTAACTATTCTTATTATTGTTTTCTTAAATGCGATTTTGGGTTTTGTACAGGAGTACAGGGCTGAACGCTCCTTTGCAGCCTTGAAAAGTCTAACGGCCCCACAGGGGAAGGTTCTGAGAGGGAAAGTGATCAAGGAGATACCTGCTGAGGAAGTAGTGCCCGGTGATATCGTCTATATTCAGGCAGGAGATCGTATTTGCGCTGATCTGCGCCTGGTCGGCGCGGATGCCCTGATGGTTGACGAATCACCTCTTACGGGCGAATCGGTGGCGGTGGAAAAAGAACCGGTCTTGTTAAATCAAATTCCCTCCTCTCCCGGAGATGCCGGCAACATGGTTTTTAGCGGCACACTGGTTCTCAATGGTTCGGGACGGGGGATAGCCGTTGCAACCGGAATGGAAACGGAAATGGGGCGTATTGCCTCGCTCATGCAGGAAACGGAAGTAAGCAGCACCCCCTTACAAAGAAGGCTGGCCAGGCTGGGAAAAATTCTGGTTACCAGCTGCCTGTTTTTCTGTTTGATTGTGGTGGTTCTCGGTCTATGGAGAGGGGAGGAGCTATACAGAATGCTGATGGCGGGAATATCGCTGGCGGTCGCCGCTATT
>JGI24712J26585_10004627_pt1 | contig 10422 bp, 15 predicted proteins | sample BioPla3DNA2_FD_26585 | JGI IMG/M metagenome (IMG submission 26585)
AGTCCACCTGTCTGACATCCCGCCGCACCGGTGGGTTATTCGATCTTATCTTTGGCCTTCAGCCGCCCGATAATCGCGACGATTGAGCCTGCCATCGAGACACAGGCAGCGACAACAACTTCAATTGCCTCGACTAACTGCTCGCTTTGCAGGGTCTCGATCACCTCAGGATCGACCGCGCCGGAGAAAATCATGTTCGCCAGCATAAACGCCGAGGCCAGCAGGGCGGTCGCGCCGCCCCAAAACCCGCTGCTCTGATACCACTTCTTTGTACTGTTCATAACTTGTCCTTTCGTTAACGTTTACGATACAATCAAACCGATCAACACCTCATTTCCTGACCACCTCAAAATCGTCCGTCTCTAATGCCTTCAACATACGCCGCACGCCGCGCAGCAGGCTTTTCATTGAGACATACGACGGCGATACTGTTAATTGCACGTCGCTTGCCGTTGAGGTCAATACCGCCCCGACCCGACCTTCTTTTTTGCGCTCCACTACAATCACATTTGCTCGTTTCGGTTTTGTTTTGTTCATTGTACATCTCCTGATTTAATGGGGTTATTGATTTGCCTGTACGTATAATTTAATGCGCCGCCGCGCAAAGATATTTTTTGCTGCGGTCACGACCTTCAACTCGACATCGGTTATATACGGCAGGTGGGGATTGCCGCACAACTTTATCGCCGCACAGATTCGGCTTTTTCGCCCACAGCGCCGCGCCGTCTTTGTCGATGGTTAAATACAGTCTCATGGGTTTTTCCCTTTTTTCTACTTTGCAAACAATCGCAAAGTTTCCTTTGTCGGCAATTCCGTTTTGATATTCAGCTCTTTAATCCGCTGTTCGATGCGGCCCGTTGATTTTGGCTTGGCAAATATGGCAATCGCCCCCAACTGCGATAGTCGGGCGTTCAGATGTGTCTCTTCGCCGTTGTTAAACACCTTGTCCTGTGCCGCATTCACGATCTCGCGGGCGGCTCGTCGCGCCTTTTTGCCGATGCTTTTTGTGCTCCGCTCGGCTTCGCCGACCAGGTCATCGGTTTTTTTGATACCCTTGCCGATGACCGGACGCAGCAGGATATGATGCTCATCCTGCACATGCTTTCGGGCCGTCGATAGCAGGCCGCGGGCCTCTTTCTGCACATCCTTCTGGATGGCCACTGACAGCGTTTTATAACTGACAAAATCATGTTTGTTATGGATCAACTCTGCTTTGAGCACGTTAATCAATATCCGTGTGTCCGTACTCAGCTCATTGATAGCAGTCTTTCTTTGGGCCTGTTCCATAATTAAGTCCTTTCTTTAATCCGTTTTTTTAAAAAATACGTTGCGTTGCGTTGCGGAGCGATGCGCGGCGGGGCGCAGCGGAGCGATGCGTTGCGGAGCGCTGCGGTGCGAAGCGCGGCGGGGCGGAGCGGAGCGAAATGTATTAAACATCCCATTGGACATCCAAAACCTCAAAGCGCCCATAGAATCCATTGTTGCGTGGACGGAATCGGCCAATGCCGATAAACTTGCCTGCCTGGTCTAAATGTTCGATAAACACATCTTTCGTAATTGTTTCGTCCAGTATATAAAACGTAACATCTTGCTGCCATTCCGGGATGTAGGGATACATCTTGTCAACTCGTTTGCTCCCGCCCCGCTTGCCGTCGGCGTTGAGGAACAGCAGCTCGCCTTTAACCTCATCAGCCTTGATGCCCAGATAGACTGGGTCCATCACCAGCACACCGGCCTCAAAGTGTTTCGTATAGGTACTTTTGCCTTTGCCCGGTATCTGAATACTCAAATATTTTGCCGCCTCGGCAATACAATTCTTGAATGCCATCGGCGGAATGTACACGTTACCATTCTTATCCGTGTGCAAGCGATACCTCCACGTTCGAAGTTCGTAATCCTTGGGCGACTCTTTCTCGAGTTTCGGTTCGGAATGGTGCCGGCTTTGGCTGTACGGGCTGCACGATTTCAGCGTTGCAATGACTTTTTTCATAATTCAATTCCTTTCGTTTAAGTGGTTTTTGTGCGTTAAAAATACGTTGCGATGCGTTGCGTGGCGGTGCGAAGCGCGGCGCCGCGAAGCGAAGCGGCGCGCAGCGACGCGCGGCGTTGACATTGGCTCGCGTCTCCCCAGAAAAAATACGTTGCGTTGCGTTGCGGTGCGGGGCGCTGCGGCGCGCGGCGGCGCGAAGCGAAGCGACGCGAAGCGGCGCGAAGCGCAGCGATGACATTGGCTCGCGTCTCCCAAGAAAAAATGCGTTGCGATGCGATGCGATGCGACGCGCCGCGACGCGAAGCGCAGCGACGCGCTGCGGGGTTATAGTCTTTTCTTCTCAAATCCAGTTCCGTCCTTTCTGACCACATACCGAGTTAAAATATCGTGATACCGTTTCGCGGCATGACACTGTGCCGCAAACAGACGACGCCAGTACTCGCGCCTGGCTTTTTCTTTTCGTCTTGTCATCCCTGCCTCCTGCATCGGCCACACAGGCGGCATTCTTCCTGTTCGAGAGTCGGGTCAATGCTGCGCAGCGCCTTGACCCAGCAAATCGTTCGGATAACCAGCGGCGGGCCGTACACCATCCGGCGGACACACTCCCAAAAATCAAGACTGTTCTGACGATACCGCTGCTCAACCGTCCGAAGACCGGCCAGGGTCGCCGGCACAGATTCCAGGCCGCAAATCGTCCGTGCCAAATCGGCCAGGTCGGGGTCGTCCAGGTCGGGCGGGCGACGGGCCGGAGCCGGTTTTTCCGGCCTGCGAAACCGGCAAATCCGACGCTCAATCTGTTCCTTTTCGGCTGTAAATACATCTACTGCCATAAACTCATCTCGATCATATTGTAGTATTCCGAATCCGGTTTAACCTTCAGGCCGACGTAGGCGTACTGGCGGCAGTCATTTCGCCATACACGCTGTCGTCTGACGGTCGGAAACAGCTTGCGGACACACTTGCCGAAGTTTGTCTCATTTTTCACGCCGAAATTGTTGTCCCTGCAAAACGCCTCGTATGCCTTTCGAACCTGTTTGCACAACGGAGCGGTGTTTTCGACAGCGTCGTCAAACTCAATCGCCTCGAAATTCTCGATCAAAAACTGCCGCTCCGGATGCTGATCCAGCTTGTACTTATACAACATCTCACGGCTGACGACCGGCTCGATAAACTGGCCCTTGTCGATCAGTATTTTGGCTCCGTGCAGTGCCCAGGCCAGGACGCCGGGCATTTCGTCGGCGACAATTCGATCCACCAAATCCTTAATGGGCTGCTCGACCACGTGATTAAACGGGCACAGCAGCATACGACGCCAGACGCCCTCGGAAGAATCCTTGAACTTTGGTAAATGGTTTGTCGTGATCATCACTTTGGCCGTTGGGCGGGCGGAAAACGCCTGCTTATACAGAAATTTGAACGGAAACAGTCCGCCGCCGGTATAATGTTTCAAGGCGTTTTCCGCCTGCGGGTCGAGCAGTGATTCTTCCGTCTCATCGCAAACGTTCAGCATTTTGCCATAGGTCTGCGTGATCGCGTGGGTATCGGCGAACAGCGACAGCCGCACGGTCGAGGTGTTGTTCTGGCCCACCAGATAGGTCATTATGTCCGAAAAAACAGATTTCCCTGTTCCGGATTCTCCGTGGATCAACAGGAATTTTTGCTGTTTGTTATCGTGCTTCATCAGGCAGTATCCGGCCCACTGCTGGAGCAGGATCATCAATTCGGCATCGCCCTGCGTCGCGTCGACCAGGAACCGATCCCATAAATCGCATCGGGTCTCCTCCTGCCAGGCGAACGGCAGATAGGTCGTGGTGTAAAAATCCGGTGTCGGCGGCAGCAGACGCGGGGGCCAATCGCTCCAGTCCAGCAGGCCGTTGCTGACGGGGATAATATAGGTGCTGTCGCCGCGGCCATCCAGCCAACAGGGTGGGTATTGTTTTTCAGGATACAAATAGACGTCCGCAAGAAAACGCAGCTGAAAAATCACATTCTGGACACTGCTGATGCTGACCGGGATCCGTTTGATATGTTTGCCATCCTGATACACGCACCGTGACATAAACGCAGTCACATAACGGGCCAGCTGGGTGTCCTGGTCGATGGACTGATATTGGCCATCCTTGTACATCGCCCAGCCGACGGTTGGGTGGTATTTGTGTTTGTATTCCGACTGATTTTCGAATACGCGGGCGATGGTCGTATATGATGAGTCCGGAAGCATCACCGCGTCGTCTTCTTCGGCCTTGGGTTCGTATCGACCCGCACTCTTGGCGATCCGCTGAATATCCTTGTCCGGCAGCGGCGGCTGACAGCGTTTTTGATTGACCAAAGACAGATGCAGATAAATGTCGTCCACTGAAAGACCCGACCGGCGCAGCTTGCCGCCGATGCGGATCAAGGTATCATCGCGGCGGCCTTCCGGAATCGGTTCGTTTCCGGTCAGGACGGACGGCTGATTGATCTGGGCGCAAGTGACCCAGGGCGGCATCGGCGCCAGACCGAAACGCGGGTCGATGCGCCAGCGATATTCATTGCCGTTGGCGTGGATACTCGGCGGCGCGACCACATAGCCGCCTTCGCCGCGGACGTCGATCCCTTTACCCAGTCGACCGGACGAATTGCGTACCGGATAGGCCGGACAACGATAATAAAAATGACCGCCGCCAGAACCTGTCTGGACGGTGGCGGTTTCCTGTCGTCGACCGCCGGTCAGTTTGCCCCACGCCTCATGGCCGTCTTTTTCGGTATCCACGTCCACCACGACAATCCCGCTGGCTTGTCCAGTCACGATGCCCAGATTAAATCGTTCACCCGAATCGAACCAGCGGGAGACTTCGGCCATATCGGCGGTTCCCTGATGACTGCCCTGGGGGCATAGACGATAATGCGGGGCCTTGCCGGGCTTTTTGCATCCCCTGCCGCACGTGCATTGACCCTTGTCTGGATAACAAAGCGGGATGATCTGCCATCCCAGCGACAGGTAGGCCTCTGCGCATTCGCGAAAACGTTTAATGTCCATACTACTCCCCGAACAATCCAGGTAAAAGCGGTTCCAGTTGATCTGCCAATTCCTGCACACTGTGAACCACCAGGTATACACCGCCGACGCGGCGCACCTGTTCGGCCCGTTTTTGCTGGGATTCGCTCCAGATGCCGCCGTCGCCGTGCTTGCACTCGATCTCGACGTGTTGGCCGTTCGGCGGTATCACGGCGAATATATCGCCGCCCCCTTTGATTCCGTAGCGAAACATCCGGCCCGTACCGGACAAGTCGCCCATGCCGGTATTGTTGCGGTCGGCCAGACAGCCGCAGTTGCGGAGCCATTTCAGGCATTCTCGGAGCACGTCGCGTTCGGCTTGGCCCGTCCGGCGGGCCGGACGGGTGCGATGGGGAACTGTTATCGGTTTGTTGGTGATTCGGTGATACCAGTGTTCCAGGTGCTTCCTGCGGTCTTGTTTCACGGTTTACTCCATTATTGCCGGTCATCTCATCTGTGATAGAGAAAATGCCCGTGATTACCCGCACGGGCGACGGGTTGCCGAAAAGGAGAGCCGGATCAGAAGGGAATATCGTCGTGTTCGGTCTGCGAGGGCGAACCGGCCACCATCTGGCTGCGAATAGCCTTCAGGCCGTCCAGTCGCTTGCGGCTCTCTTCCGGCGACAGGGTTTTTTTGGTCGGCGATTCAGACCATCCGCCTTGCGGAACAAACCAGGCGACTTCCATATATTTTTCGCCCTTTTCGAGGTGGGCTATTCCTTCTGCGCCGAGGCAGTCGTCGGCCTCCAGCTCGCCGGACTGCCACTGCTCCATCAGGCCGGTTGATTCACAGAACTGTTTAACGCGAAACATCGCCTTCTCGGTGAACACNAGATTCTCATAAACCGTCAATTNAGAATCCAGTTTNACATCGCATTCCAGCTGAAGACTGATCATCTCGTTGTTGTTTTTGCTGATACGTTCTTCCGCCGACACAACGACAAACGGATAATCGCCGTTCGGCACATTAAAGGATAGTTCCTGTACACTTTCTGGATTAAACTTCGGCATATTCTGTCTCCTGTTCGTTTGAGGTTTCGTTGTTTTTACGGTCGAGATATGCTCGGAATATCTCATAATCCAATTCGATGCGATCCGGCAGGCTCCAGCCGGCGCGGACTTTGGCGTCGTAGGCGGCGGAGGGCTTGGTATAGATGTAACGCTTCTGGAGCATAACGCCTTTGCCCTTGACGGCCTTCGGTGAATCCTTCTTGACTTTTATATCCACGTTAAAGAACAACACCATATCCGCCCATTCCTTGGTTAGGCCCCAGATCGATGTGGACGGAGAATCCACCAGCGACGCCTTGTAAATATCGAAGTTATCGCCCAGCGGGTTACTGAAGGGTCGGATTGCCGCGTGCAACAAGAGGATGGATTCCATTTTTCGGTTGACGCGGAGATAGTCGATTGCACTGAGCATCTTTCGCCACTCCCGCATCAGCACCTTGTAACCACTACCGTACGCATCGAATTTCACAGAATCGTTGTCGTACTCCTTGCGGATAATATACTCGATTGCCAAGTGTTGCGCCCAGTCGGCGGTATCCAGCACCACCGTCTTGAACTGGTGATCCTCTTTGGCCAGGGCGCGCAGGCAATCAAAAAGTTCTTCCCACGTCCGACATAACGGGAACTGGGGCACGTCCAGCCGTGTTGCGCCGTCCTCGGTACAGATAAACACAGGGTCATTCGCGTTTGCGCCGAACGTCGATTTCCCAATCCCGTCCGTGCCATAGGCCACTATACGGACGGGATACTGTGGTCCGCCCCGTGTGATGTGTTGCAGAGTAACCATTTTTTTGCTCTCCTAAAAAAGTTATACAGTTAATTCTTCGTGCACCGTCTCGGTTTTGCGAAAACCGGCGGGCACACCGTCGGAAATACTCTTTTCGCCCGCACACAACGGATAATACGGGCACAGGCTGCTGTAGTTGCGGCAAGTGTTGGTGTTGCGATACCATCGTCCCAGCCGTCGGCACTCCAGAATATCCTTGGCAACCATCCAAAGCTCGATCTGGAATTCCTCAAGGTCGGATTCAAGACGCGGCACCTCGAACCGCTGATAATAATAATCCGGACGGTCGGCAATGTCGGCGGCCAGTTTAGCCCGCCATTCGTCCGGTGTCATCTCGCGCGTCTGGAGTTCGTACCCTTTGGCGGTGTCGGCGGTCAATCGCGGCTGTCCGTTGGCCTTCATCACACGCCGACCGCTGCTGTCTAAAACAATCTTATCGCCGTTATCATCTGTAAGCGGAACCGGGCACGGACGAATCGTCGGCTTGCGAATACAGTCGTATATCGCCGTGCTGACGTCCAGCCCCTCGATGCGGGCCGCGGCGATATACATCGATAATTGGTGGTTGATCGCCAGTACGCGGCGATAATCACTGTCCGGCCCGATGTCCTCACTAACGGTCTTTGTTTCCATCAGAGCCAAGCGGCCATCGGGCATGCGACCGATGCGGTCTCGTTTGCCAGCCTGACGGAACGACAGCATTTTATGGCCGTTTAAGCCGTAAATCGGCAGTTCAAAGACCTTCTCTGATTCGATTATCTCAAGGGGTGAGTTGCTCCAGGCTTGGTTATAACCGCGAACCAACTCCTGGACGGTTACCGATTCGTAGGCAAGGTCGGGTGTATTATCCAGTGGGTCTGCCTGGTCTTCGTAGATTTTGCCCAGTACCTCTACCACGTCATTCAGCGGGACCCCCTTGGCCAGCAAATCCAATCCTTCGTGCACCATAGAGCCGATACGCAGGCACGCCCGCTCCCTGTCCGGGCGCAAGCCGAGTTCATAGGCCCAATAGTATTTTCGACGACACGTCTTAAACGTCGAAATACTACTGTTTGTTATGGTATCCATTTTTTTTCTCTCCTGATCATTGAAATGTGCGCAAAAATCGTGCTCTCATTTCGCGGCGGTCTTTGCTTGTTTCGTTCCCGCTTACAATACAGAGATAAACCGCATGTTCCTCTCTGTCCTGTTGGGTTAAAGTAATTTTTCGTTTTCGTTGATTCGCGACTCGTTTTCGCATTGCTATCCCTTATCGATGGCGTTAATCTCCTGTTGACATGCATCCTTGATAACCACCAGGCCGATTCGATATTCCGCTCTGTCCTGTTTGCGGAGTTCACGTTCAAGTTTAAGTTCGTCTTGCAGCCGCTCGTTCTCGTCTTTATAATATTCGATCACGCACTCAAGACCGCAGAACCACTCGGCGGCCTCGCCGTCATAAACCATACACTTGCGGCATCCGGTATGGCCGCATACAGTGCAGTCTATCGGGCTGATGGTTTGCGTTCCGCAGTCGCATAGATACGGCTCTGTCTCGATTTTTGGCCTGGACGGATAACCCGTCCGCTCAGCCTGCAAGATGTTGGGGTGGGTCATATTCATTTTACGGTCTCCTTATTTCAGTAGTATCCATATCATCGACAGCGGCAGGCCGACGGCCAAACCAATGTAGATTATGATTGCTGTTATCATTTTCTTCGTTCCTTTCATTCCATTAAAGTGTGCCGGGGCAGGTGGACTGGGGCAGAGAACCTGCCCCGGCTTGCGGAGGGGAGAATTTAATACAACTATAAAATACTATTACCACGCCGACGATCTTCGGTCGGTGGTGGAGACACTCGACAAATAAAATCACGCATCAGCGCCCGCAGTGCCTCAGACGTGGTGGTATAACCGGCCTTCTTGCAGGCTCGGCGAAACTCACGCCTGAGACGCGGCGGACATGTAAAACCAATTTGTTTTTCTCGTTCGTTCATATTTTTCTCAAAACCCCCCGCCCCGTGCCGGCGGCGGGAGGAAGTTAAAAGAGTCGGTTACCACGTTAATCGGGTCGGGCGAAACCGATCTTATCGCCCATCACCTTTTCCCAGGCGATAATCTGCTCGACATACCCCGCATACCGCTCCTGCTCGTCCGGCGGGTAGCCGTGCTCGGCTGCAACCTGCCGGACGTTGGCGGTACACCAGTCAAACGGCTTGATGAGACAGCCCGCCCGAATCGTCCCCGGCGAGTGCCAGTGGATGGCAAACGACCATGACTGATACACGGGCACTTGGACGTAGTCGCCCAGCCGGACGGAGTCGCCCAGCCGGACGCAGGCGCCAAGCCGGACGCCGTTGCCCAGCCGGACGCCGTCGCCCAGCCAGACGCCGTTGCCCAGCCGGACGCCGTTGCCCAGCTCGACGTAATCGCCCAGCTGGACGCCGTTGCCCAGCCAGACATCGTCGCCCAGCCGAACGTCGTGGCCCAGACAGACGCGGGAGCCCAGCCACACGCCGTTGCCCAGCCGGACGTCGTTGCCCAGCCGGACGCGGTCGCCCAGCCGGACGTCGTTGCCCAGCCGGACGCGGTCGCCCAGCCACACGTCGTCGCCCAGCCGGTTATCGCAGTCCCAATGCGACTCCAGCTCACTGCCTGTGATCCTCTCTGCTCTCATTTTTTTCTCCTTTCCGCCCCCTGTGGGGGCTAAACTCTTTTAACTTTTTCCCCTTGGCCTACACATCCAACCAGCCGTTAGCGGGGTCACACCACCTGCCACCGATTATATCGTTGTCCCCCCACTGGTCATCTTCGGACGCGATTGCCACGCGTGCTGGTATCCAGCCTGCGAAATTGTCCCCGAAAGACGCGTACTCTTGCGATAACTGCTTTGCTCTCCGGAGGAGGCCGGATTGCGTTGTGTGTCTCACCTCTATGATTGTTGCCGCCTGCTCATACTGTCCGGTTGACACGACAAGTCTTGTTGTTTTCGTTTCATTTTTCATTTTTTGTCTCCTTTCCGCCCCCCTGTGGGGGGCTAAACTCTTTTAACTTTTTTTTCCGGTCGGCCGTCCCGACCTGTCTATTTATAGTATGGACTTTTTTTTGATTTTTTCAAGCAGGTTTTTTTGTTTTTGCTGCAAGTCTTTATTTGGTAACGGTTTGCATTTTTTATTTTTTTTTCGGTTTCCGAGGTGGACACGTGGTATGTAAGACTATAAGCACTGCTTATGATAACTATAAGCACGTGCTTATCAGTATTTAGGTATTCATTGCCCGATTCGTCCGTATTTTTCTGATTTTCAGTCCTATTTTAGGTCTGACTCGTCCGTTTATGCCCCCTGTTTGCCCCCTGTTTGCCCCCTGTTTTGACAGCAAGTGGGGGCAGAGCAAGTCCTTATTACGTAAGATTTTATAACTCTTTGCCCTGAGTTTCCCCCCCTTTTTCAAAAAAAAAAAAGATGGAGACCAAAGGGGGTAAAGGGTGTTAAAATAGGTAAAATAGAAAGGTAGAATATAAATAACAATAGGGCAAAAGGGGGGGCAAGGGGGGGCAAAATATTAAGATTTTGCTTAACAATCGCCGTTTTTGATAGCAAGACCGCCGATTTTTTACTG
>JGI24712J26585_10004631_pt1 | contig 10413 bp, 8 predicted proteins | sample BioPla3DNA2_FD_26585 | JGI IMG/M metagenome (IMG submission 26585)
TGCAAATTATGTATGTTAAAGGAATAGGTTATATATGCTATCTTTCCCTTTCTGCCTTCTTTTTGCATTTCTTTTATCTTTCTGCACAGTATACGGAAGTTCTCTACAAAAGCTTCCGTCAATTCTTTTTTGTGTTTATTTATATGTTTTTCTATATTGTCATTTAATTCTATAATGGCCGTATCAACATATTCCTCTTTAAAATGTTTCAATGCTTCAGACCTTTCCACAATTTTCAACCCCTTTTTCATGAAAATGTTACCATTTATAGCATATCAATATATAAACAGGGTCAATTTTTTTCAGAAGATTGATTAACGTAAAAATAGCCGCCAGGTAAAGTGCCGGCGGCCATGAACTTAAAAGTCAAAGTTGTTTGGATCGGGACCCACCCTGTAACCTCTGTCAAGTTTATTTATACTCAACATATCTTCTTTAGAAAGTTCAAAATCAAATATTCCTAAATTAGATTTAATTCTATCTATATTGGCTGACTTAGGAATTGTAATTATACCCATTTGGATATTCCATCTAAGTACAATTTGTGCATGGGTTTTATTATATTTCTTTGCCAGTTTATCAATTAAATCAATATTTAAAATTTCTCCTTTCATAAGAGGGCTCCAGGCTTCGATTTTTATATTTTTCTTATTACAATAATCTAAAAGTTCCGGCTGTACAAGATAAGGATGAAATTCCACCTGATTTACCATAGGTGTTATTTTTGTGTTTGGAAGTAAATCTTCTAAATGATTTATTAGAAAATTGCTGACACCTATAGCTCTTATTTTCTTTTCTTCATATAAATATTCAAATGCCTTCCAGGTTTCATTGCTTAATTCTTTAGGCCAGTGAATTAAATATAAATCAAGATAATCTGTTTGAAGTCTTTCTAAAGATTCATTAAATGATTTTATTGTACTGTCATATCCCTGGTCTGGGTTGGCAATTTTTGATACAAGAAAGATTTCTTCTCTTGGAACAGTACTTTTTTTAATGCCTTTTCCTATAGCCTCTTCATTTCCATAGGCGGATGCTGTGTCAATATGTCTGTATCCAATTTCAAGGGCTTTTACAATTAAATCCGAGGTACCTTCACTATTTTCTAGCCTATAGGTACCTAAACCTATTATGGGCATTTGGATGCCATTGTGCAATGTAACTGTTTTCAATTTAATCCTCTCCTTTTTAAAAATATAAAAGAGCCTTTGCTGTTATGAGTATAAAAAACATAATTAATTTGTTATAATGCGCCTATCTTTTATTTATATACCCTTATATTATACTTTTAAAAACCAAAAGAAAGATTTAAAAGTAATTATTGGACAAACCTTGAAATAAGTTTTAAGTTGATATAAAGTTAAATATATAGATTCTTATAAATAGTTATAAAAAATAGATTGTGAGGCGAATAACGTTGGTTTTTTCAAGTCTTTTCTTTTTGTGTGTCTTTCTGCCTGTAAATATTATTCTTTACTACGCAGTTAATAACAACACCTACAGAAATGTAATACTCATTGTTTCATCCCTTGTTTTTTATGCATGGGGAGAACCTGTATGGATTTCGGTTTTAATTTTAAGTGGATTTTTTAATTACTTTATTGGAACATCTATTGAAAAAAACAGGGAAAATGGCAAGGGAAAGGGGATAGTTTCTTTAGCCATTATAGCTAATCTTTTTATTTTAGGTTTTTTTAAATATTTTGGGTTTTTTGTAGAAAATCTGAATACATTGACGGGAATTGATATACCTATAATAGATATTGGTCTTCCTATTGGAATATCCTTTTATACTTTTAAATCAATTTCTTATATAGTGGATGTCTACAGAGGAGAGGTAAAAGCAGAAAAATCACCATTTGAGTTCTTATTATATGTTTCTTTGTTTCATCATCTTGTTGCAGGGCCTATTGTACGGTATAAAGATGTTGAGGAAAACATTAAAAAAAGAGCTATCAGCTTTAATGCATTTAATAATGGTGTAGAACGCTTTATTATAGGTTTAGGGAAAAAGGTTATTATTGCAAATCAAGCTAATGAGTTTTCAAAAGTTTTTCTTGATATGAATTATTCAAGCCTTCCAGTACTAGGAGCATGGGCAGGAATCTTATTGTTTGCAATAGAAATTTATTTTGATTTTTCAGGATATTCAGATATGGCTATAGGTTTAGGCAAAATGTATGGCTTTCATTATAAGGAAAATTTCAACTATCCTTATATAGCAAAATCAGCCACTGAATTCTGGAGAAGATGGCATATATCCCTGACATCATTTTTTAAAGATTATGTGTACATTCCCCTAGGTGGAAACAGAAAATTTCACATAAGGAATATGTTGATAGTATGGCTGCTTACGGGTTTGTGGCATGGAGCAAGCTGGAATTTTGTTATTTGGGGTTTGTACTTCTTTGTGCTTTTGGTAATTGAAAAATATCTTTTATTTAAAATTGAGAAGAAAATACCTAAAATTATCTGGAGGCTTTATTTTGTTGTGATAATACTGGTAGGTTGGGTATTTTTCTACCATTCCAGCCTAAGTGATGCTATTCAATTTTTAGGAATTATGTTTGGGGCTGGTGCTTCATCATTTTCCAGTTCTGAGGTGGAAATATTTCTCAATAGCTATATAATATTTATTGGAATTGCACTTATTGGATGTACACCTTTTATAAAAAGTATTTTTCAGCGTATAAAGGGACATATGGAAAAGAAACAAATTGGGGTTTATTCAGTGGATCAAATAGTTAAATCAATTGTAAATACAGCTATATTTATAATGTCCATTATTATGCTTGTGGGTCAGTCTTATAGCCCCTTTCTTTATTTTAAATTTTAGTTATTTTATTAACAAACAGCATGTATAGGAGGAATTTATAATGAAAAAGTTGCAGTTAGATGCAATAGCATTTTTGTTAATAATTGTGGTTTTAGGTATTGGGAATTTTATTAACATAAATAAGCCAGAAGTCTCTGAAATAGAGAACAGGGCATTAAAACAAAAGCCGGAGCTTAAAATGTCATCCATTATAGATGGCAGCTATTTTCGTGACTATACTGAATACTATAGTGATACTTTTATTCTAAGAGACAAACTTTTAAAGATAAGCAGTGACATCCAGCAGGCTTTGTTTATAAGGGATACAGATGTTAAAATAATTGTTTCTGACAAATCAAAAGAGTATATTAATGAGCCTGAAGCAACTGATGATAAAAATAATACTGATACTAGGAATACACCAGAAGAAAATACAACTGAGCCTGTATCTACACCTGATTTTACATCTTCACCTGAGCCTACAGAAAAGCCATATAATGAAGCTGACGGTGTGGGATATTGGCTTGTTATTGATGGTAAAGCAGTAGAGCTTTTTAAGTTTAATAAGGATAACTTTGATTTTTATGCTAATGTTCTTAATGAATGCAATGAAAAACTTGGGGGGAAAATGCCAATTTATTCACTTATTGCGCCTACAAACAGTGAGTTTGTAGAGCTTAGAAAACATGCAGGAATAACGGATTCTCAAAACAATGCAACAGCATATCTTAATTCTAAATTTAATGATGGAATTACCGCTGTTAATGTCTATGATGTATTAAATGAACATAAGGAAGAATACATCTATTTTGGGAGTGACCACCATTGGACTGCATTAGGTGCATATTATGCATATACTGCATTTATGAAAACAAAAGGTGAGGAACCAGTACCTTTAGAAGAATATAAAACTGTTGAAATTGATAATTTTTTAGGAAGTACTTATGCTAAAACCAGAGATAAAAGCATTGAAAAAAATCCTGATACCATATATGCATATTTGCCTTTTGTTGATTATAAATACGAAAAGTATAGATTCTACCAGTTAAGTGAAGTTGATATAATTGATATGAAGTATGCTGATACAAAATTGGATAAGTACTTAGTGTTTTTAAGTGCCGGGGATGGGACCTGGGCTAAGATAAGTACAGAAAATAAAAATGGCAAAAAGCTTTTAGTAATAAAAGATTCATATGGTAACAGTTTTGTGCCTTTTTTACTTCCCCATTATGAAGAAATATATGTTATAGATCCGCGGTTTTATGATTTTAATACATCTGAAAAAAATGTTGTGGATTTTATTGAAGCAAAAGATGTGAATGAGGTGCTTTTTGTAAACTACATGGAGAATGTTAATTATAGAGATTTTATGTTGAGTTTGGAAAGGTTAATAAATAATGAAGATGGCGAATGATTGGATATAAGAAGTTGGTATGGAATTAGATGCTGCTAACCTATAAAATCTATTGATTAAGTTATTTTAATCATTTATAATATTAAATGTATTTTGTAAAAAGAACATAGTTTTGCAATATTCAAAATAAAATTCAAAGAAAATATTTAAAACACAATTTTATGTAGTATGGTCTTTTATACAAATTTTATATAAAGTAAGTAATTTTATATTGGTAGAATGGGGAGGAAAAGAAATGCCTATTACTGAATTATTATCACGTAATGCAAAGATGTATGGAAATGAGGTTTGCTTAGTTGAAATAAACTTAGAACTTCAGGAAAGAGACAATGTGATTTGGAAAGAGTATGAACTTATAGAAAATAATCCTGCAGGTGAGTATCGCAGAGATATGACTTGGCGTGTTTTCGACGAAAAAGCAAATCGTATAGCTAATTTGTTGCTAAAAAGAGGTATAAAAAAAGGAGATAAAGTAGCTATTCTTTTAATGAATTGTTTGGAATGGCTGCCTATTTACTTTGGAATATTAAAAGCAGGTGCAGTGGCAGTTCCTTTAAATTTTAGATACACAGCAGAGGAAATAAAATATTGTTTGAATTTATCAGAATCCATTGCTTTAATTTTTGGACCTGAATTTATTGGACGTTTAGAATGTATTTATGAGGAAATACCACAGATAAAGACGCTTTTTTATGCAGGAGAAAACAGACCTTCTTTTGCAGAGAGTTATGATCGTCTTACTGCAAACTGTTCCTCTGAACCTCCACAGGTTGATATTACTGACGATGATGACGCGGCAATATATTTTTCATCAGGTACTACTGGTTTTCCAAAAGCCATTTTGCACAATCATAGTAGTTTGTTGTCCGCATGTTATACAGAACAAAATCATCATGGTCAAACCCGTGAAGATAATTTTTTATGTATTCCACCCCTCTACCATACAGGTGCTAAGATGCATTGGTTTGGAAGCTTGCTTTCAGGCAGTAAAGCTGTACTACTTCGTGGAATTAAGCCAGATTGGATACTAAGGACAGTGTCTGAAGAAAAAATCACCATTGTATGGCTTTTGGTTCCTTGGGCACAGGATATTCTTGATGCTATTGAAAGAGGAGAGGTAAAGCTGGAAGATTACCAGCTTTCTCAGTGGAGATTAATGCATATTGGTGCACAACCAGTTCCACCAAGTTTAATTCAACGCTGGAAAAAATATTTTCCAAATCACTTATATGATACAAACTATGGACTGAGTGAATCCTGTGGACCAGGATGTGTGCATTTAGGTGTTGAAAATATTCACAAAGTTGGGGCTATTGGGGTACCTGGGTATAACTGGGAAGCTAAAATTGTTGATGAAAAAAGACAGACTGTGGCACAAGGAGAAGTTGGGGAGTTAGCTGTTAAAGGACCAGGTGTAATGAAGTGTTATTATAATGATTCAAAAGCAACTGAAGCAATTTTAAAAGATGACTGGTTATATACTGGTGATATGGCAAAAATGGATGAAGATGGCTTTATCTATTTGGTTGATAGAAAAAAAGATGTAATTATAAGTGGTGGTGAAAATATATATCCTGTACAAATTGAAGATTTTCTCCGTTCTCACGAAGCTATTAAGGATGCAGCAGTTATTGGATTGCCTGATAAACGTCTTGGTGAAATAGCAGCTGCCATTATAGAGCTAAAACCAGGCTTAGAGTGTACAGAAGAAGAAATAAGGAGTTTTTGTACATCATTGCCTCGTTATAAGCGTCCAAGAAAGATTATTTTTGATACAGTTCCACGTAATCCTACTGGGAAGATTGAAAAACCACGTCTTAGAGAAAAGTACGGTGCAGATTGTTTGGTTGCTGCTCAAGTTGAAATTAAAAAAGATAGTGAATGTAAATAAGGGGGCAAATGCCCTCTTTAATTCTATATGTTATTGTAGTAGAAAAAACAAATTTAAATAAAGCAGGGGATAAAGATATGGCAAAAATACTTATTGTTGAAGATGACAAAAACATTGTAACTAACTTAACTGAATATTTATCTAGCGAAGGTTTTGAAGTGGAGTGGGTGGCAGGTCAGGCTGAGGCTATTGAAAAAATCAGCCAAAACAAATATAATTTGATTTTGCTGGATATATCTTTGCGTGATGGAAATGGTTTTGCCGTTTGTGCAGCAGTTAAAGAAACCACCGATACTCCTGTTATTTTTTTAACTGCTTCAGACGATGAATACAGTGTTGTTACAGGTCTTGACATGGGTGCATATGATTACATAGTAAAGCCTTTTCGTCCAAGGGAACTTTTATCCCGTATTAGGAATGTTTTAAGGAGAAATGAAAAAAATGTATCGTTAATAAAACTTGACAATATATGTGTTGATACCGTTAAAGCCATAGTTTCAAAAAATGGGGAGGAAATTTTTCTTTCAGCGTTGGAGTATAAATTATTATTGGTTTTTATCAACAACAAAGGTATTGTTTTGTCGCGAAACAGATTGCTTGAAGAAATTTGGAATATTGCTGGAGAGTTTGTAAATGACAATACCTTAACGGTATATATAAAACGTCTGCGTGAAAAAATAGAAGATGACCCTCAAAATCCAAGGATAATAAAAACAGTCCGTGGACTTGGGTATAAGGTTGGTGAATAGGATGAGTTTTTTTAGAAATCCTGAAATAAAGAAAAGCCTTTTATTTTTTTCTATTTTAACACTTATTGCTACTGGTATTAGTTTTATATTTGAAATTAGGTATGGGATTTTCACCTTTATTTTATGTTTAATATTTATTTTTTGCCATTTTGTCATTACATATAGAAGATATATTAAAATTGCCCGGCTAAGCAGTAAAATTGACAGAATTCTTCATGGGGAGAAATTTATAGATTTAAGTGAATATTCAGAGGGTGAGCTTTCAATTTTACAGGACGAGATACAAAAACTAATAATAAGATTAAAAGAACAAACAGAGATGTTAAAAAAAGACAAAATATATCTGGCTGATTCCCTTGCTGATATATCCCATCAAATCAGAACCCCCCTTACATCAATAAATATATTGATTTCCCTTTTGTCAAAGGAGCAGCTTTCTTATGAAAAAAGGCAGGAACTTATTAATGAAATTGAAATGCTTCTTTCACGGATAGAATGGCTCATATCCGCACTTCTTAAAATGTCCAGGTTAGATGCAGGGACTGTTACCCTTCAACGGAAAAGGGTATTGGTTTCTGAATTGATAAAGCTTTCCACAGCTCCCATTACGATACCGTTAGAACTTAGAGAACAGCAGATTGAAGTTAATATGAACGGGGAGGAAACATATGAAGGGGATTTGTCCTGGTCTGTTGAAGCCATTGGTAATATTTTAAAAAACTGTATGGAAAATATGCAAAAAGGCGGAAAAATAACAATACAGGCAGAAGAAAACCCTATTTATACAGAAATTATAATAAGTGATAATGGTCCGGGTATAGATAAGGAGGATTTACCACATTTATTTAAGCGGTTTTATAAAGGTAAAAATGCCAGCAGTCAAAGTGTGGGGATAGGTCTTGCCCTTGCAAGGACAATTATTACAAGTCAAAATGGTACCGTTAGAGCAGAAAATAAAAGTAATGGAGGTGCCAGGTTTACAGTAAGGTTTTATAAAAAAACAACTTAAAATATATAATTTTATTAGAAAATTAGCCAGGCAGATACTTAGTGTGGTATAATTCTTATGAATTTTAATTAACCAGTAAATATAAAAGCTTTTTTAATTTTAGGAGGATTATAGATGAAAAAAGTACCATTAAATGAACTTAAATCCCGCATGGAAAGATTCCGAAGGATAATGGATGAGCAGAATGATGCTAGCTGGGAAATGGCAGTTATTTTTAATAAAGTGAACCTTTATTATTTTACCGGCACCATGCAAGAAGGAATGCTTTTAATCCCACGGGATGATGAGGCAACCTTGTGGGTTAGAAGAAGCTTTGAAAGGGCTGTGGATGAATCTCTTTTTCCTTCCATTAAACCAATGAGAAGCTTTAGGGATGCAGCTCAAAATTTTACAAGCATTCCAGATACTATATATCTTGAAACAGAGTTTGTTCCTCTTGCCTTTTATGAGAGATTCCAAAAGTATTTTCCTTTTAAAAATGTGAAATCTCTAGACGGGCAGGTTTCTAATATACGATCAATTAAAAGTCCATATGAGTTAGATATAATGGAAAGGTGTGGAACCATCCACAAAAAGATACTGGAAGAACGTGTTCTGGAAATTCTTGAAGAAGGAATAAGTGAAGCTGAGTTTGCAACAAAGTTATATTCAATAATGGTGGAAGAAGGACATCATGGGATAGCACGTTTTGGAATGCTTGATACTGAAATACTTATTGGACATATTTGTTTTGGAGAAAGCTCCATTTACCCAACATACTTTAATGGACCTGGAGGAAATTATGGGATGAGTCCTGCAGTACCACTTTTAGGAAGTCATGAAAGAAGACTTAAAAAAGGTGATCTGGTATTTGTTGATGTTGGCTGTGGTTTAGAAGGTTACCATACAGATAAGACAATGACATATATGTTTGGCAAATCCCTTCCTGATGATGTAATAGCACAGCACAAAATTTGCCTTGATATACAGAACAAAATTGCATTAATGTTAAAACCTGGCGCAGTTCCAGCAGATATTTACAGAAGTATAATGGATGGTCTTACTCCAGAATTTAAACAAAACTTTATGGGATTTGGTGAAAGAAGTGTAAAGTTTTTAGGTCATGGAATAGGTCTTCATATTGATGAAATGCCTGTTATTGCAGAAGGATTTGAAGAACCTCTCAAAGAGGGTATGGTGCTGGCTTTAGAGCCTAAAAAAGGTATTGAAAATGTAGGAATGGTAGGAGTTGAAAATACTTTTAAAGTAACCGGTGAGGGTGGAATATGTATAACAGGGGATAACGAAGGTTTGATACCTGTATTTTAGATAATTGCTCCAATAAGCCATATATCTGTATGTTTCAATCAAAACCTAAATATTAAGATATTTAATTTGGGGTTTTGACCTATAAATTTAATTGCTGTTCTTAAGTGACGTTTTTGTTATTTTAAAGTCACTGCCCTGTCACTTAAGAAGGATATAATTATGGCATAAACTAAAAATAGGAGATGAACGGTATTATGGAACTGTTGAGAGTAGAAAATCTTACAAAAACATATGGAAAAGGGGAAAATGAAGTAAGGGCGTTAGACGGGGTCACATTTTCTGTAAAAAAGGGTGAGTTTATAGCAATTATTGGTCCGTCCGGATCGGGAAAATCTACATTGCTGCATATTTTAGGCGGTGTGGATAAGCCCACCGGCGGAAAAGTGTATGTGGACGGTCAGGATGTCTATGCAAAAAATGATGAGCAGCTTGCAATTTTCCGAAGGAGGCAGGTAGGGCTTATATACCAGTTTTACAATCTTATTCCTGTACTGAATGTAACAGAAAATATTACCCTGCCTGTACTTATGGACGGCAGAAAGGTAAATAATGAAAGATTAGAAGAGCTACTTGATACATTGAAGCTTAAAGGAAGGGAAAATCATCTTCCAAATCAGCTTTCAGGAGGTCAGCAGCAGCGCGTATCCATAGGCAGGGCATTAATAAATGCTCCGGCTGTTGTCCTTGCTGATGAACCTACAGGGAACCTTGATTCAAAAAACAGTCAGGAGATTGTTGAGCTTTTAAAACTTTCAAATAAAAAATACAATCAAACTTTGATTATNGTTACACATGATGAGAANATTGCCCTGCAGGCTCAGCGCATTATTGCCATTGAAGACGGAAAAATCACCCGAGATGAGGTGATTGGCAGGTGAATATAATTAATAAAGTGACTCTTCAAACTCTCAAAAGAAATAAAATAAGAACACTTGTGACCATCATAGGAATTATTTTATCAGCATCAATGATTACAGGGGTTACCACTTCAGTGTCAAGCCTGCGGGATTTTTTGTTGGATGTAGCTATTTCACAGGATGGAGATTGGCATGGCGGGGTGTACAATATAAAAAAAGCACAGATTGATGAATTAGGAGAAAACCCCGATGTAGAGTCTTATACATGGCTCCAAAATATTGGTTATGCAAAGCTGGAAGAATCCCAAAATCATTTCATGCCCTATCTTTTTATCGGGGGAATGGACGATGTTTTTAAAGATGTAATGCC
>JGI24712J26585_10004633_pt1 | contig 10411 bp, 6 predicted proteins | sample BioPla3DNA2_FD_26585 | JGI IMG/M metagenome (IMG submission 26585)
CCCCAGGATTTACAGCGCTGGCAATGGAACTTATCCTGTACTGAAACGTTTATATGAATAGAGGTATAAAAATAGACAGAAATATACCTTAAATACATAAAAAAGAGAGGGGAAACAATTGCGCAAAAAATTGCTGGTCCTGTTTGTCGTTGCGGCTTTACTGTGTGCCAGTTTTTCTACAGCTTTTTGTGCTGTAAAACAGCCGTTTAAGCTCGGCAGCGAACTGCTGCAAAGTAAGTACGCCCATTTGATTAAGGGTAAAAGGGTGGGACTGGTTACCAATCAAAGCGGTGTAAACAGCCGTGGTGAAAGTACCATCGATCTGCTATTTAAAGATCCGGCGTGCCGCCTGACTGCCCTTTATGCCCCGGAACACGGGATTGACGGCCAGGCCAAGGCTGGAGAGTACGTAGAATCGTATGTTCATAAAAAATTGGGGATTCCTGTTTACAGCCTTTATGGGGAAACAAGGCAGCCCACGGCAAAGATGCTCGAAAATGTCGATCTTCTAATTTTTGACGTACAGGATATTGGGGCACGCACATATACGTATATGTCTACTCTTAATTACTGTATGGTGGCCGCCCAAAAGTATGGGAAACCAGTTGTTGTCCTAGACCGTCCGAACCCCTTAGGGGGCTTAGTTGTCGAAGGGCCTGTTTTGGAAGACCCGTTTATTACCTTTGTCGGTGTAGATAATTTACCGATGGCGCATGGTATGACGGCTGGAGAGCTGGCACGGTTTTTTAACCGGAAAATCGGGGCCGACTTGACCGTTGTGCCCATGGAAGGTTATCGCCGATCGATGCTTTTTACCGATACGGGGCTAAAATGGGTGCAAACATCGCCGAGCATTCCCGATCTGGACGCTGTTTTCGGTTATATGGCTACCGGTTTGGGTGAGGGGACGGGCATCTTCCAGGCCGATAATTTTAAGTGGATTGGCGGCCGGGGCATTGATGCGCAAAAATATGCGGCCCTGCTTAACAAGGCGGCGCTCCCCGGCATAACTTTCCTGCCGGAAAAAAGGGGAGAAGCCGGGGGGGTAAGGCTGAAAATTACAGACTACGGCACCTTTAACCCGGCACGGACCGGGATCTACGCGCTGGCTTACGGTTATTCCCTGGGAGATTTTAAGGTCCCTAAAAGCGGGCAGACTACGGTTATGTTTGACAAGGTGATGGGCACGGACAAAATTGGCCGCTATCTGGAACAAGGGCTGACCCCACAACAGATGGAAGCACGCTATGCCCCGGCGTTGAACCGCTTTAAGGAAGCAAGAAAAAAGTATCTGCTCAGCCAGTATGACTTTAAACCGGGCGAAATTGCTATTTTCATAGACGGTACAGCCCTTTCCTTTGATGTAGATCCCTATATTGATCAAAATGACCGGGTGATGGTGCCGCTGCGGGCTATTGCCGAAGCCTTGGAGGCAGAGGTGATCTGGAAGGCTTCCGGCAAGGAAGTGACCATCGCCGGCGAAAAGCAGGCGGTGCTTTTAAAAATAGGCAGCCCAGTGGTCGAAGTAAACGGTACCCGGGAAAAAATCGACACAGTTCCCCTCATTAAAAACAGCCGCACGATGGTGCCGCTGCGATTTGTGGCGCAGTTTCTAGGGGCCGATGTGCACTGGAACAACCGTTTAAAAACAGTAACGATCGACCGGTAACGCTTTTTCATGAAAAATATATTCCGCACACAGCTTTATATAGCGGTAAGGTTTTGCAGTGTGTTTAAACTGGCTACATACCGCTGGGTAACATTACCATACATAATTTCCCCAGCATAAATATGGTTCATTTCGTGTTCAGCCGGGTAATCCCTTTTCAACAACCAGGGGTGCCCGGCTTGTTTTGACAGGGTTTTCCCGGTATAATCAAAGTGTGTAAAAAATGCCCAGATTTTGAACGCGACATGCAGGCAGCGGATTATGTGGGAAGGGGGCAGACAGGCTGCAGGATATTAAAATAAATTATTTACTGAAACTTGAAAAAAAATTTGCCAGGCTTTGCCAACAGAGACAATACGCCAAAGCTTTAAAAACAGTGCAGCAGGCCATGGTGATGGCCCGCAGGGTATTTGTGCCCCAACATCCCTATCACACAGTGTTGCAAAAAAACTTCCGGCTTGCCAGCAAAGCCCTTTTAAAAAGCAGCAAGATAAACAAACGGGACAGCAGCATTGCAAAATACCTTCTGCCAGCCGGTTATAACCCGGGTTTTAGCGCTAAGGAAAAGCGCGAAAAATACCGGGCCCGGGCAGGTCAAATATCTCCCCGTAACCGGCCGCAGGAAGAACAGCAGCCTTCCCAAAATACCTTCAAAATTAAGAGTTGGTTTGCATATGGGCTGTTGATTGCCCTGCTGTTCACTTCTTTTTTCCTGTTTGGTTTTTTTGTCAGGTGGGCGGCCTTGCATACGGTCCCTACAGATGCCCCTGCCCTGCAGGGCGGGGCTGTTTCCAAAGAAAAACCGACGGCGGTTTTGGATGAAGTTGAGGACGGGGATTCCGGTGATCTTAAAGGAGGGTACCTTACCCACAGCCCTGTTTTGCAAAAGGAAATGCTTTTAAAGGTACCTCTTATTTTACAGAACCCCGAACTGCCCCGGGGTTGTGAGGTAACCAGCTTGGCAATGCTGTTACAGTACGCCGGTGTTCCGGCAGATAAAATGACCTTGGCGCATGAGATCAGAAAGGATCCCTCCCCCTACCGGGTTAATGACGGAAAAATATATTTTGGCAACCCCCATGCAGGTTTTGTTGGCAACATGTATACATTAAAAGAACCGGGGTATGGGGTATACCACGGCCCAATTTGTGAATTGTTGGAAAAATATTTGCCCGGACGGACAATTGACTTAACGGGCTGTGCCTTGGAAGAAGTTTTACTTTTTATCAGCGAAGGTGTTCCGGTTTGGGTGGTAGCCAATGCCACCTTTGCCCCGTTACCCCCCGCAGAATTTCAGGTTTGGCATACACCTCAGGGGTCTGTAAAAATTACCTACCGCGAACATGCAGTTCTTTTAACAGGCTATGATGCAGAAAATGTATATTTTAATGATCCGCGGTTTGACACAAAGAACAGGCAGGCTTCCCGGCAGGAATTTACTGCTGCCTGGGAACAGATGGGCAGCCAGGCGGTCACCTACCTTCCATATTAAGGCATTGAAAACAAAAAAACCCCAGCAGTTTCATAGTTTTTCCAAATATTGCACCACTTTTTGCGGGAAGTTTGCAGGGAAAATATGGTTTATGTGGAAGTTATAAACTAATAGTGTATTTCTTGTCACCAAGCCTGTAAAACTTTTGCAGCAAGACGGCCTGCATGTTTAATTCTTTAAAAACCTTTTGAGGAGGATTGAAGGCAATATGCTCCGTATGCTTCATCTTGCCGACCTGCATTTAGGGTACAAGCCCTCTTACCTGGATGAATCCCGGGCGGCCATCCGTCAAAAAGAGCGTGATCAGCTTTTGGAAAAAGCTGCAAATTTTGCGCTGGACCCTGCCCAGAAGATCGATCTAGTGTTCATCGTTGGTGATCTTTTTGAAACACACCGCCCGGCGGAAAAGCTGGTACGGGCAGCAATTGAACAGCTGCAGCGTCTGGAAGGCGCCGGTATTTGTTGTGTAACAGTACCCGGTAACCATGATGAAAGATCTTATTTTGATTCTGTGTACCGGGTCAATAAGGAAAAATGGCCCGGCATTCTTGTTCAAAACCCTATGCCTGCGCTGGTAGCGCGGCGTGACATTAAGGGCCTGCCGGTCTGGATATATTCTTTGGCCTATACCGGGGGGCTTACCAAGGTAAGTTCATTGGGGGACTTCCCCCGTGAACAGGAAGAAGGTTTACATATTGGTGCCTTTCACGGCACGCTTGACTGGGACCCCGGCGAAAGAAGCCTGCCTCTAAAATCAACTGCACTGGCAAAAGCAAATTACAGCTATATCGCGCTTGGTCACCTGCATAGTTTTCAGGAACATAAGGTGGGAAAGACCCTGGCTGTCTATCCCGGGGCCGTGGAAAGTAAGAGCACAGGGGAACAAGGGGTGGGACACTTTACAGTGGTCAACTTCCAGCAGGGGAAAATATCCTTGGAAAAGCCGGCAGTTGCTGTTAGAGAACATGCACGGGTAGAATTGGACATTTCCACGCTGTACAGTGTGGAGGATGTAATTGCAGCATGTCGCCGTGAACGTGATCCGGAAAAAATTATGGAGATCCGGTTTAAAGGAACCCCCCGCTTTGCGATTGACGTGGAAAAAGTGCAGGATGAATTGCAGGCAGATTTTTTTCACCTGCAATTGGTGGATGAAAGCAGTTTCATTGACTGGTCTCAAATTGAAAAATACAGCGGTGAACATACGATTAGGGGTGCGTTTACCAAAAGAATTTTGAGCCGCATGCAGGAAGCACAAGGGGAACGGGAAAAAGAGGTTTTGAAATTGGCCTTATTGAAAGGCCTGGCTGTTTTCCAAAGGGGTGAATAATAATGGCCGGAAAAAAAATTGTCTTTCAAAGATTATATTTACAAGGGTTTGGCCCTTACCAGGAGGCGGTTGAAATCTATTTTCAACCGGGGACAAACAACCTAGTTGCAGAAAATGAAAAGGGCAAGTCTACCTTAGCTGCCGGGCTGACTGCCATTATTTTTGGACTGCCGGCTGTTAGTGATCCCGCCAAGTTTGGGCTTGCTTGTTATAGAAACTGGAAAAACCCTGCCGCCTGTACGGGGGAACTGGAATTTACGCCAAGTTTGGGCTTGCTTGTTATAGAAACTGGAAAAACCCTGCCGCCTGTACGGGGGAACTGGAATTTACCGTTGACGATGAAAAGTTTTTAATCGAACGGGATTTCGACACAAACAGGGTTTGTTTTGCTAAACTGGGAGCGGGCGGGGAGGTGCAGACGGTTTTGGCAGAGGGTATGCATAATCCCAATGCCAAAAGACCGCACCCGGCTTATGAAAAAAAACTTAAGGAAACCTTTGGCTTGTTTTCAAGAGAACTATTTGTCAATACATTTTATCTTACACAGCCCCTGCCGGAATTGAATAATTTAAGCCGGGAGGTCCAAAAACTTCTTTCCGGTGGCGGTGTTGATTTTGATAAGGCCTTGAAGGCACTGGAAAAGGAGTTAAAGGAGTGGACCAAGTATACCGGCGACTTGGGTGTTACTTCCCGTAACCTGCAAAAAGATCGGAAGCTGGAACTGATCACCAAAAAAATAGCCGGTTTGCAGGAACGCATAGATAAGGACCGGCAGACAGTCGATTCCCTGGAGGAGGTCCAGCAAGAACTGCAAGAAATTGAAGAACAGTGTGTTGCTGCACAGCGGGATTGGCGCCACAAAAGAAAAGTGTTGGAGGCCTGGTCGGAATGGAAAAGGCTGCAGGAAAGTTACCAAGGTGCACTGCGGGACTATAAGCAGCTCCTGCGGGCCAGCGAAGAAGCGGTAAAGATTCGGCAGGAAAGCGAAACGTTGTTGCAGCTTTTAAAAGCAAAGTACCCGGAACTGAAAAAGGCGGGAGAAGAAACAGGCCGCCTCTTAGAGGAGCTTTTTATATTAGAAGAGAAAAAAAGGGGTTACCGGGAAAATTTCATGCAACTGCAACGTTTTTTACATAAAAAAGAGGCTGAAAAAGAAAGGTTGGAAAAGAAGCTGACTGAATTTCCCCGTTGGGAAGAACTGGGGGCCGATCCTGTAGGCCAGGTGCAGGTTATGCAGAAAAATGCTGCAGCTTGCCGGCAGAAATGGTCCGTTTTCCAGGATAATTTGAAAAAGGCAGCGGATAAGGAATCTGTTTTAACGGCACGCTACAGCCTTTTCCAACAGGCAGGGCCGGCAGAGCAGGAGGCTCTGGAAAACTATACTCAAATTAACAGCAGGTTAAAAAGGGCGCAACAGGTTGCTGCAGAGGACCTGGAACGGGCCCGGACCGGGCAGGAGGGCTACACCCGTGCCCGGCATGCCTTTAAAGAAAAATTTCAGGATCTTGAACAAGGGATTGCCAACGGGGCGGCAGCCGAACAGAAAATTGCTGCTGCTGAACAAAAGCTTTTTGCCCGGGAGCAGGAAAGTGTTTTGGAAGAAAGAATAAAACAACTGGAAAAAAAATTATCCCCCTCTGTACCATTGCGCCTGTTCTGTGCCTCCGGCCTTGCTTTGGTGGCGGGGGCGGTTACAGCTTTTAAATTTACAGATTCCCTGTTGATAGTTATTGCAGCGTTGGCCGGCGGTCTGGCCGGGTTTTTGGGAACAAAATTGCTTTCTGTTTTTTTAAACGGTGAAACAAAAAAAGAACTGCAAAAAACTGCCGGCAAGCTTGCTGAATGCAGGGGGGAGATTACCAGGCTGAATGCGGCACTGGGCAGATTTTCCTTGGCGGGCCCCGCACAGTTGGGCGCCCTGGCAGAAAAAATAAAACAGTACCAGGAAGAAAAAGCAGGGCTGGAGGCTTTGAAAAAGCAGTTGCCGGACCTTGCAGAACAAAAAAGACTGGAGGCTGACTTTCAACAAGCCTCTTTAGAGTATCAACGTTTTTTGGAACTGACAAAAAAATTTGTTGCTGTCTTTCCAGATTTGGAAAAAGCCTTTAGCCAATGGCGGCAGCTTGCAGCAGGGAAAAAGCATGCCTGTCAAGAAAATGAACATTATGCCCGGGAAAATTTTGGGTGTTCTGCACAACGGGCTTCCGAAATTGATCTCCAGGGTGAAGGTGTAGCGGAGTTATGGCGGGAAACGGCATATTATTTAAAGATCCTTTTCCCTGCAGAGGAATGCACAACAGTTCCAGAATTGCTCGCAATTCTGGAAAATGCAGGCCGGCCTGTATGGGAAAAACTGAAAGAAAAGGCGAAGGATTATGCCGCCATGGTAGATGCGATCCGGAAGTTGGGCACAGAACTGGAAACAGCAGCTTGCCAGCAAGACGAACAGGAAAAACGCTTGTTGGGATTGCAGGAAAAATTTAATGAAGCGGCAGCCGGGATACAGCCAATTTTAACGGCCGCCGGGGGAGACCTGCGTAAGGTGCGGGAGGGGTGGGAGGCGCGGCAATCTATCCAGAGGAAACTTGACTTAAAAAATGCTGCTCTGCAGGCTATTTTAAATCAATACCGGGTTACCTCCCTGGAAAAACTAGAGGATAAAAAAAGTGAGGCCGAACTGCAGGCGCGGGAATATTTTGCCAGGTGGGAAAAGCACATTGAAAAGTTCCCCGGGCTGCCTAAGGTTGAGGAAAAAGAAAATGTCGGGAAAATTATCAAAGGCCTGGATGACTTAGTCCGGGAAGTTGAAGCATTGGAAAAACGCAGTGCAAAATTTCAAAAAAAGCGGGAGGCGATCCGGGCACAGCAGCTGCAACTTCAGGGACGTGACCTCATTAATATTGCGCAGGTTGAAACTGAATTGGCTGCTCTGGAAAAGAATAAAGAAGCCATGGTGTTATTGAGCGAAGCCTTAGCTGCAGCCCATACCGAACTGACGGCGGCTGTTGCAAGTTATCAAAATTCTTACCTGCAGTATTTAGAGGAACAAGCTACCGGATATTACAGGGAAATTACCCGGAATGCAGCCCGGCACATAACCTTTGATGAAAAGTTTTGTTTGCAGGTGCAAGAAGAAGGAAGGCCCTGTGAAATTACCCAACTGAGCAAAGGGGCGCAGGATCAGCTTTACTTAGCTTTAAGATTTGCTGTGGCCGATCTGCTGGCTGAAAACTTTAAATTACCTTTTATTTTTGATGATCCTTTTGTCAGTTCTGATGACGGGCGGCTGGAAAATATACAGTCAATACTGAAGCGGGCCTCCCAGGAAAGACAGTTTGCCATTCTTTCCCACAATGAAGTGTTTTCTGATTGGGGTGTGCCGGTAGAGCTGGCCTTTAATTCTGCAGTTAAAAAAATGCGCTGTCAAGCTTGAGCCCCATATTTTTTTAAGGGTCGGAAGAAATAAAAGGGCCGGCCGGGGTTGTCTGCAGCCGCCTTTTGCTGTGTTTAGCCGGTATTTCGGTAAGCCCCTGCAGGCAGGGGGCAAAGCGTATTTATGATCCTGCCCGGCGGCGGTGCAAAAAGCTTGTCGAATTGCATCGAAAAATTAATTAAATTAAAAGATTCTTAAAAAAAAGAAGGTTTTTCATTTTTGGTGTCGAATAAAATAATTGGTGAAAAAACTTGTATTTAAAAAGGGTTTAATAACATTATTGTGGAATAAACTTTACTTATAAATTAAGATCACCAACGATAAAGGCAAACCCACCGAAAGGTGGGGACGCAAAGCCAAGGGTCTAAAGCAGTAAATACGCTGTGATGATAGCCGGCTGCCGAAGGGTAAAAATCAGAGGCCTGCCGTTTTTAGCTATCAAATGCTGCGGCGGCTTTTTTCTTTCTTTGCAGAAAACGCTATTTTCATAGTTCTGTTAATAGTTTAATTCCCGTGGCAGGTCGAAACACCTTAATTTTTGTACAGCGGATTAAAATATTAAAATAAGATAAAGGAGTATTTTCCATTGAATGCAAATCTCTTAAACCCTTTTATTTCATCTTTGGACCAGGCAATGGAAAGTTTTTCAGGGTTTCATATAGAAAAACAAAAGGTAGAAATTTTAACCAATGCCCTTAACCATGGGACAAATATCCATGTTTTTTTGGGGGTGACGGGCGATCTTTACGGCAATGTTTTGTTAAGTGCCGATCATGAAAGCGGTTTAAAATTGGCCTCTATGATGGTAGGAGAACGCCTGGAGGCTTTTAATGATATGTCTGTCAGCGCTTTACAAGAACTGTTAAATATTACTTCCGGCAATGCGGTTACAGAACTGGCAGAAATAGGGATCAAGGCAGATATTTCACCGCCTGCATTTCTTACCGGTACAAATTTGGATATACGTGTTTTATTTCCCCTGATCAGTATTTTGCTGGCCGCCGGCGAAACAAATTTTTATCTGAATTTATCCCTGAAAAGAAAATGAATAGGTTACCTGAATTTCACTTTGCAAACAATGCAAAATTAAAACCAAGGTGGTGGATTCATGTTTGATGCTGATCTGTTACCAATTTTTTTGGAAGAAAGCAGGGAAAACCTACAAAGTATGGAGGAGGCATTTTTAGAACTTGAAAAAACACCGGCCAACAGCGAATTAGTTAATGTTGCCTTCAGGGCAATCCACACCATNAAGGGCGGTGCAGGGTTGATGGGCCTGGAACTGATCAGCAACCTGGCCCACCATCTGGAAAACATCCTGGACGAAATTCGCCAGACAGGGCAGGAACTGCCTGTAGAGGCGTTGGATCTATTTTTTATGGGCATAGACCTGTTCCGTCAAATTTTTGCCAGCGGCCGCCTACATGGTGAAGGTTTTGTTAACCAGGCGGAAGAGTTGCTTAAAGCTTTGGAACTTTATACAGGAGGAATTGATAAGGACAGCCAATCTTCCGCTGCAGACAGTGTTTTTACCAGGGAATTTTCTGGTTTAAACCAATTGCAGGCGGAAATATCACAAGAAACTGCAGCAGGCCAGGAAAAGCTTTGCCGGGTTAATGTTAACCTTTACCCAGACTGTCTTTTAAAATCTGTGCGTGCCTATATGATTCTTAAGGCTGTCGAAGCACTGGCTAAAATTATAAAACTGGATCCCCCTTTAAACGATCTGGAAAATGAAAACTTTGAGACGTCCTTTTCCCTAATCGTTATCAGCCAGGTAGATCCGCAGGAAATACAAAATGCAGTAGAAGGAATTGCCGAGGTTGAAAAGGTGCAAATTGTTGTTTTTAACGAAGATGCAGGGGACCCGGGGGAATTTTTCCCAGGGGAAAAACTGGTGGAAGGAACGCCCGGGAAAGGGGGCGCAGCAGCCGGGGTGATGTTGGAGGAGGCTGTTAAAACCCGGGAACAATTTTATCAGCGTGAAAAAATTGATACTATTCGTGTAGAAACTGCAAAACTGGAAAACATGCTAAACAATATCGCAGAACTTTTAATTGCCCAATCTCGTGTAAAGGAACTCTTTTCCCGTTTTGCCGGTGAAGAAGGAAGGCAGGAAACAGAGGTGGACAATGCCTTTCAGGAAACAGATAAAATTATCCGGGGCCTGCAAGAAGAGGTTATGAAGGTAAGTATGGTCCCTGTGAACAATATTTTTATCCGGTTTCGACGGATGATCCGTGATTTGGCCCGGGAAAAAGGTAAAGAGGTGGAGCTTGTTATTGAGGGGGAGGAAACGGAACTGGACAAAAAGGTGATCGAAGAGATCGCCGATCCGTTAAAACACCTGCTTCGCAACGCTGTAGATCATGGACTGGAAAATACATCAGAAAGGGTCGCCCAGGGAAAACCATCCACGGGGACCATTAAATTGGAGGCCTTTCACCAGGAGGGCAATGTTGTCATTAAAATCAGTGATGACGGGCG
>JGI24712J26585_10004634_pt1 | contig 10411 bp, 3 predicted proteins | sample BioPla3DNA2_FD_26585 | JGI IMG/M metagenome (IMG submission 26585)
GACTTGTATCATAACACCCATCAGGAAGCCCGCCGCTGGGGCCGCAAAAAAGTGCAAGCCGTCGTCTTCCCGCACGGCACCCCCGCCGTCCCCAAAAACGCGCCCCCGCCCCGCTGATCGCCAACTCCCCCGTCACCGGACACATAAAAAGCGCCGCGGAAATCCGCGGCGCTCGCAACAACTCTGACAGACAGCGCAATCTGCTCAGGTGCGCGTTCCGGTTCCCCCGGGCTCTGGCGTCACTTCTTCTTCCGCCGCCGGCGCAACAACAATGGGGACCGCGACGGTCTGGCCATTGATATTGCCGGTTTTTCCTCCGGCTTCAATCCATGTGCCATCCATTCTGCGGCCGGTGAAAACGCCCGCCGCAACCGTGCCCTCAAAGATGCCGACGATGCGCACTTGCATGCCTGCCCGACTCGTGCCGGAGCATTCAAAATTGGCCACAATCATATCCCCGTCCGTCGGCAAAGGACTTTCCTGATAGGTATATTTGGCCATCCGTCCGTCGTTGCGGACTTCATCATCGCCCACTTGCGGAATATCCGTGTTTTGCTGTCCGGTGGCGGAACGCATCTGCTTGATGCGGCCCTGATAAACCGCGCCATTATTATCAGTAATCGTCAGGTTCTGGCCCTGTTGAACGATGTTGAAGGAATATATATTTCCAGTCGCGCCGGATTGCGCCCCGCCGCCCGTGGATCCATCACTGCTCACCGCGTAGGAATACGAAATGTTGATCTTTTGGGAGGAAGGACTCCAAGTATCCAAACTAATGCTCCACGTGCCGCCAGTGTAATTAACCGTGCCGTTTCCGTTGCCCGCGAGGATGCCGTCCTTGGCCGTATCCGCCAGCGTTGCAATATTTCCGACAGTCACCATGAATGAGCCGGGGATGATGTTCCCATGAGACACTTGGCCGGAAGCGCTTGTTTTTTGGGGCTGCAGAGTGCCCCCGGACTCTGTTCGGGTGAACGTGTTTGTAGAGCCAGGGACAGAGGGCGTGGTCGTGTAATCCGTCACCAGCAATCCGCCGCCGGCTCCCCGATATACGCCGCTGAAATTAACCCAGTTAAAGGATGAACTCCAGCTCTCGGCATCATCGCCTGTATTCCACTCGCACCCGACGAGGCCAACTGCCAGCACCGTCACCCAAAAGCCCAGCCAAACTACCCGTTTCATCCTGTGACCTCTCCTTGCTATAAACTCGCTTGTTAATATAAGCTGTTTCACTTCCGGCCGTCAATGCATTTGTCCGGCTAAGGCAAATACTTAATCCTGAAGTACTTGACTCTGGATCCCGGAGCCGCTGGCACAACATTGGTGTAGGTCCCCTGCACAGGAATGCTGGTGACCGCCTCATCGGCCCACAAATCCCCATCCAACAGGTTCGTGCTGGATTGGATGGTGAGCGCCGATGAACCGCCGCCAGTGATCTTGTACGCCAAGGACACCTCAAGCGCGGACAGCCGCGGGTTCTCGGTGAAGGAAGCCACCTTCGGCACGGCCGGTTTGGTCGGATCCAGCGGATCCATTGCCGGCAGATTGGCAACTTCCTCGCCATCGCTATAGCCATCCCCATCCGTATCGACGCTCGTTGGATTCAAGTCACCGCCATTCGGGTAAGGCTTGTAGGTGTTGGGATCACCATTCAGCAACCCGTAATTGTAGGTAACTTCGTAATGGTCATCCAGACCATCGCCATCCGTATCGGTCGCATTCGCATTCGTGCCAATCTTGTATTCCTGCAGATTGGTCAGACCGTCGCCATCGGCATCCTGCGCCGCATCGTTCGAATCAAGCGGGTTTAACCCGTGCGCGACTTCCCACCCATCGGGCATTCCATCGCCATCCGTATCCGCATTGAATGGATCCGTTCCCGCCGCGATTTCGGCGCCATCCGGCAATGCGTCGCCATCCGTATCGGGATTGATCGGATTGGTGCCGTGTACCCGAATTTCGTCGCTATCACTCAGGCCGTCACCATCCGTATCCGCATTGTTGGGATTTGTATTGTTTTGGAATTCCTCCAGATTGGTCAGGCCATCGCCATCGGGATCCCGAGCCGCATCGCTTGGATCGCGCGGGTCCAACCCGTTCGCGACTTCCCAGCCATCGGACATTCCGTCACCATCCGTATCCGGCCTGAGCGGGTCGGTGTGATGTATCCGAATTTCTTCGGCATCGTTCAGGCCGTCGCCATCCGTATCCGCATTGTTCGGATCCGTGCCGTGTTGGAATTCTTCCAGGTTGGTCAGGCCATCATGATCGGGGTCTCCCAGCGCGCCGTTGTCTCCGGCCGCACTGGTCGGGTCCAATCCGTGGTCCACTTCCCATTTATCGTTCAGCCCGTCGCCATCCGTATCCTTCAGGATGGGGCTGGTCCCCAGTTGGAATTCCTCGATGTCCAGCAAGCCATCGCCATCCGTATCGGTCGCGGCGTTCATGATGACCAAACTGGTAACGTGCGCCTTTTCCCAAACATCCGGCAACCCATCGTTATCCGAATCCGCATCATGAATCACCAGATCATTCCCGGAGAGCTCTGCGATGCCTTTCATTTCAATCTTCCGAACCGAATAATCCGTGGCATAGACTGTCACCGCCGGAGTTTCTTTCACGCCACCCCGCTTGATGATGCTGGGGACCCAGGTGATCTTCTGGAGAGCGGCCGGTTCACCCTTCACCAATCCCCATGCTTCGCCCTGATCGAGCACGCCATTCCCGTTTTGGTCAATGAAGGCGCGCACATAATAATTGCCAATGGGCAAGCCCATCAGTTTGTACCTGAAGTTTGCATCAGGACGCACCTTGGCAACGGGCCGCTGGTCGAACCCGCTGCCTCGATAAGCTTCCACGATAATGGAGTTGTGCGCCGCGCCCGCCCAGCCAAAGTACATCGCGCGTCCGGTAATCATGCCCGGGCCGCCCGCTTGCGGAGACTTGAGATCCACCGAGAAGGTAATCGCTGCGCTGGTTTTGCTGACTTTCGGGTTGAATGCGCGGACCTGAATTCGATAGGTCCCGTTCGTCAGCTTGCCCCATCCCGCCAGCCACGGCAGATCCATTTCCGCAATTCCGTTCCGGTCAATGTAAGGCGCAAACTGCGTGGTGGTAAGGACTGTATTCGAACCCGGGGCATCCAGAATCGAAATCTGGATTTGAGTCGTATTGCGATCCAACTTCATCCGCAATTTTTCCTGAGCATAGATGGTGCTGCCCATGGGGCTCAAAATCTCCGGCGTCGCGAGAGCATCCGGATAGCTTATGGAGTTCGACCCACTGACCAACAGCTCAAGGGTGGCGGCGTTGCGAACTTGCCAGGTGTACTTGCCATGCATCGCGGTCGAACCAATTCCCGCCCAGAACCCGGTGGCGTGACGGAAATCAAACTCGTGCAGGAACAGGCGATTCGCGGAACATCCGCCTCGGGTGGTTTCATATACCACCGTCGTGTTTTCCAAGACACGGATGAGGTAGCTCGTAGCGGCAGCCGCGGCATTTGTGCCGCCGGAAGGCAGCGTCCAGCTGGCCCGCAGGAATCCATTGGCCTTTTCACGCAGGGCAATGTCAATGGTCGCCTCGCCCCAACTGATATTTTCCGGCATATATTCGGCAAAGCCCATGGGTTCGGGGTCATCCCATTGACCGTTGTTGTTGACATCCACAAAGGCCATGAAGTAATTCCGCCCCTGGCGCAAGTGGCCTCCATCCATCCAATCAGTGATCGCCAGTGAATTTCCATCCAGAATGGGGGCATCCAGTTTCAGAGATGTCATGGCATCGGGACAGTTCATTTGCGGGTCGGTATAGGCCCAAATCCGCAAGGTGCCGATGGTTTCCGGACAGTCCGTCTTAAAGCGGAACGTAATGCCGGGCCTGGGATAAACAGAAGCATTGTCCGGGTCGCAATAGGGCACCTTGTAGCCGGTCCCGCTCACATAGTTGGAAGACACGGTGCCGTCCTTATTGGTGGTGATGTTATATTCGGCGGAACTGTGCGTCTTGTAATAGCCCATATATTCTGAATAGTTGTCCCAGCCATCCCCGTCCGGATCAAGATGTGCGTCATACTTGAAGGGACTGGTCGCAGTCGGGAAGAGCGATTCCCACGCATCCGGTATATTATCTCCATCCATAAAGAGCGAGCCGTAGCTGGGGCCGCTGAGGGGGCTATCATAGTCGCCAATGCCGTCGCCATCCGTATCAAATTCAAACGGATGGGTTCCCGCCAACCATTCAGCGCGGTTGTTCAGCCCGTCATTGTCGGGGTCACCCCATGCGCCATTGATGAAATCGGAGGGGGTGTAGATGTAATCCAAACGCCCGTCGCCATCAATATCCACATTCGAGGCGGTGCTGCCGAACCCGCCATCCAAATGGTTGAGGCCATAGCGAATTTCCCATGCGTCCGGCAAGCCATCCCCGTCGGTATCTTTACCGCCGCTGGGCACATAACCAGATCCTGCGGCCCCTGCCTCATAAAACTCAACCACGCCGGACATTTTGGCCGCTCCGCGCCAATTATTTTCCCAATCGCGCGGCTGGGTGAAGTCTTCGGTGCTGGGAATCGCTCCCCAGCGCCGCCAGATCTTATCTTCAGACTTGTAGGCCATGCCCTCCGTCTGAATGTAGATAAACAGGCCTTCTTCGGCCGCGGCCGTGGCCACGGGCGCCAACTGAGCCAAACTTTCATTCCACTGCACAATGGCCTCCGTGGCCTGCAGATAGAAGCGGTGTCCATCCAGCAGCGGATCGGCCGTCAACTCCACGGTAAGCCCATCTGCATCCACCCCGTTGAAGATATAGACAACACCATCCGCGGGGCAGACGAACATATCGCCCGGAGTCGGATCATGCAGCAACATCTCATCGAGGTTGCCCACGACCGCCTTAATGATGGCGCGCGCATCCGCCAGCCAATAACGTCCCTTGCCCCAGAGCTTCCAGGTGCCGTCGTACTTGTAGAGCATCCCTTCTTGATGGTTCCAGCCATAATCGCCGGGCTTGGCAAAGCCCGTGCCCGCAACAACGCCGGCGCCATCGAACACCGGGCCCACTCCCGCCAGCGGCTTGATGACACCGGATTCGTTCACAAAAACCTGGCCGCCGGATGTCCAGGAATCTCCATCACACACAACATTCGCTGCCGGCGCCGCCGTGTAATGGACGGAATACAGCAAGTTCGTCATTCGCGCGCTGGCCCAGTTGTTGCTGGTCAAAATGGGCCAGCCGCCATCGTCAAAGCTGAAATAGGACACCAGGCCGGGTTCCTGTCCTTCCAGCACCTCCGACATGCGGGTCTTAAGGCTCATGCCGTCGAGAGCAGAGTTCCACAGGCGCAACTCATCCACAAACCCGTGGAAGCGCTCGCCGATGCGAATCGTACTGCTCGGCCCTTCGCCGGTGGTTGGCGCGTTGATATTCGGATCCTGACGGGATCCAACGGATTCGCCGTTGACAAACAGCGTCAACCGATTCCCAACCCCATCATAGGCAGCCGCCAAATGAGTCATCCGGGTGGTATTGAAGGTCAACGAAACAGGCAGGGGATTCGTGCCAGTGACGGCAATGGGCACACCGATGTTCCCTCGGGCCTTCTTATAGGTGTAGCGTGCTTCCGGATACAGGTTGTCGCCCTGACGAACCACGCGCAGTTCATAGTTGGCCACCATCATTCCATTGGTGACCTCTTCCACGGAACGCCGGAACACAGGAGCCCCCTGACCATCCGCGAGGAAATGAACGCTGGCGGGCAGCACCTTGGCTTCAATGGTCCAGGAAGGTTGAGCCAAGTCCACGCGATCCAGAATTTCCAGCCAACTTCCGGGGCGACCGTTAAAGAACGCCGCCAAATTCTTGCGTGGCGAAGTTGAATCCGATGGGGTTGTGGACTGGGCCACTTCGTCCGCATCGGTCATGCCATCATCATCCGTATCCACCAAGTCGGGGCGACACACATGCCGGACTTCCCGGGCATTCGACAGGCCATCCCCGTCAAAATCTTCATCGCCGTCGGGGATCCCGTTTTCATCCGTGTCAAACTTGTGCGGATTCGTCCGGGCCCAGTATTCCTGCAGATTGGACAAACCATCTTCGTCCGGATCCCCGTCCGCATCCGACAACATCTTGCCGGTCATCCCCACTTTCGCTACAGCTATGCCCCCCCTGGATACCCACCAGGTTTCGCCTTCATTGATAAAGTCCGATACCTGACCAGAGCGAATTTCCCAGTTGGTCACGGTCCCGATAACCGTATTGGTCACATTGCCTTCAACGGTTTGGTTGGTAACGGTGGAATAATCGCCAATCAAGACAGTGTTGGGGCAAACCCCCTCAACGATTTCGCCATTCACGGTACTGATGATCCGGGGACAAGTCGCATGCACCCACGTCTGCCCGCCATCCGCGGAGGAAGAGAAGGCAAGGAAGCTGGTCCGCTTGATCAACACCTCGGCAACCGCTGATTTGCCCCAATCGGCATCATAGCGCGGGAATTGCTTGTGCGGTTGCGTGTACCACGCAAAAGGATTCATTTCATGGATGATTTCCCAAGCGTCCGGCAAACCATCGCCATCGGAATCCAGCTCGCCCCGTTGAGTATCCAGAGCGCCATGAACAGGCGCCGCGCGACCGGCATCAAAGACAAAGCTCCCGCCAAATTCTGCGGTGGGCAAAGCATACGCCCGATCCGGGTAGAAATACTCATGGAAAAGCCGGTTGGCGATATCCGCGGCACCCGGATAATTATAGTTCAGCAGACTCGAATACGCGCGATGGCGGCCATCCACCGCTACATCCCCGCCATCATCAAAGTTGTAATAGGCCAGAAGAGAGCCGTTGCGCGACGCGCCGTCCACAAAAGCTTCTTGCCGGCCTTCCTGCAAGATACCCCGATTGTTGGCAATTTCTTCCCGCGTCCGCGCAATCCCCCAAATGCGGAGCTCATCAATCCATAGACGATCGGCGAAGCCACTGCCGCCGCCAAAAGCAATGGTGCCACCGGCGCCCCAGTTGTACAGCAAGTAGTTGCCAAAGCCTTCTTCAAGCACCTGCCGCGACTGCGCCAGAGTGCCGTCCACAAACAGAGAGAGGGCATTGCGCGCGTGGTCAAACGTGCCGGCCAAATGCACCCAGCGATTGCGCGGCAACGGACGGGTCGCGCTGACCTGGTACCATTTGCCTCCCAGGGTGTGAAGTCCGATATAGGGCACGGTGGCAACGACTTGTCCGCCGATGGTGACATTCGTGACGCCCAAATCGTATGCTTTCCGTTCGGCCCCGGCAGCCCAGGGAGCAAACCCCTTGATAAACGAACCGGTCGCCGGATCCTCCCCATCTAAAAACACCCACGCCTCGACGGTAAAGTCACGCGCGAAATAAGACGGGTAATCCACAAACAGCGTTTGGCTTCCAGCACCATCATTAACAATTTTGGCGGCACGCGCCACAAGAGGACTCAACGCTTGCACCGGGCTGGAGGGCGTTTTCCCGCGCGCAACATCCATTTGGATTTCCGTGGCGTCCGGCAAGCCATCCGAATCCGTATCCCAACCGGGCATCGGAACCATCAGGGGGATATTATCGGTGATGGACCGGCCCTCAAGCAGGTAGCCGCCGGTTTCTGCATTCGTTAATTCACCATCCGGATCAGCCAGGATAACATCCCCGATCATGAGCGGGCTCAAGGCGGCAGGCGTAAATGTGTCCGGAGCATTGACCGAATACCACAAGCTGTCAACGTCCGGCGTGTAACGGCCATCTTCCCCGCCAGCGGGCTCTCGATAATACAACGCCCCATAAGTTACCGCAAAGGGCTGAAAAGCTCCTGCCCCCATGCGGCCCGCAAAATCCGGCCCGTAGTAGGGCGCCAGATCCTCCATGTCGTTGACCATGGTGGGAAATGCCGGCACCCCGGGCATGGGAGCCAGAACCGGAATGTCATTGGAAACTAACGAACCTGGTGTGTTGGTGTCTTCCGCCCACCACACCATGTTTGAGCCCAGATGCTTGGGATTAAAGAAGCCCGGGTACTCCGTCCAAGAATACACGGTATCCAATCCGCTGACAAGATCGTATCCGACGGGTGCCTGCCATTGCTGACGCAACAATATCCAGTTCACACCATAATCATGGTGCAGATAATCCTCAAAGGTGGACTCGCTTTCATGGTTTAACGGACGGGCCGTCCACGGCACCGTTTCATCACCCGTTCCGGTGATGTAATCCACTCGATAGCCGTCCTGACCGAAGTATTCTTGAATATTCAATAAACCATCGCCATCGGGGTCCCCGAATGCACCGCCGGGATCAATCCCGACACCACGGAACAGTTCAATGACCGTCGTATCGTCGTCATCCTCCCCCATCTCCATGGAGGCAATTCCGGTCAAGGGATTCAGGCCATGTTCGACTTCCCATCCATCCGGCAGACCATCCCCGTCTGAATCTTCAGCGCCCAACAAGGGCCGCGGACTCGTCCAATAGCTCTTCGGCCCCGGCCATTTAACCACACCTGGCAAACCGGCCAGCTCCGGGTTGGCTGTCCCGTTGGCATCATAGGTGTTCTTGTAATAGAATGCACGATTTTGAAGCGGATTCAACGGATCGAATTTGTTGAATTGCGCTTGCTGCAAATAACCCGGTGTGCCTTCCAAAATGCGTCCTTCGCCACCATAGCGTCTTCCGGTCTGGTCCACGGAAAAGGGATCCACTCCCGAAGCATCCTTGAATTTGCAACGACCAAACGGCCAAGGCTGTGCGGGCGCATACGCGGTAATCCAGCCGTGCGCCAATAGTGGGTGCAGGCATTGTTCCCGGAAATTCGTCAGGCCATCCTTATCCGGATCCGAATGCCGATGGAAGGTGTCACCATCCGGTTCGGCCTCGACTGGCTTGAAGCCCCTCCAGGCACGCTCAAATGAGTCCAGCAGCCAATCGCTATCCGTGTCACAATTCAGAGGGGATGTCCAGGCCACGGCATCCAATTGCTCCCAAGGAAAATGGGCGCGGGTTTGCCCGAGAAGCGGACAATCTTTTCCAAAGGCAACATCATTGGCTTTTTTTAGCTCCTGCTTGGTCGTCAACCCATCGCCGTCGGCATCCAAGTCTGGATGCCAAAGCGTCCGCATTTCCTTGCCGGTGTCATTCGTCATTTTAACCGGCGGATCCACGGAATTGTCATAAATGAATCCGTCATCCAATGGGCTGAGCCCGGCATAAATTTCCACCGGGTCTTTCAAGCCATCGCCATCGGTGTCTTCAGAACGCGGGTTGGTGCCGGCATAGAACTCATACAGATCGGATATCCCATCGCAATCGGAATCAAAACGTTCCGGGTTGGAGCCGGGCCCGAAATGGGCCATGCCCGATGCTAAATTATTTGTGTTGCAGGTAAACCAGCCGACCCGACCATTGAGGGTCGTTTGCCAGCCATTCCATTCTTCTGCGTTAGTTAAACCATCACTGTCCCGGTCATCCGTCGGCTCATAGCCCGCGCGCCACGTGTATTTCGTTTTACCAGTGGAGCTGTCAACTTCGACTTCGACCCATTCATTCAGTCGCGCATATTCCGTGTATGAGCCAGTCAAGCCGGTGAACGACTCCGCCAGTGAGTTCACCGCGAACAGACAACCCATGGCTAACGCCACACCCCAAATCAAAAGCTGCACCCGACAATGCTGTGAAAAATGTCCTGTCTGCATGGCTACCTCATTGTTTCCGTTGATGGTTCCTGTTTGAAATTCCTGTCATCCCTATTCCGCTTGAGCGGCTTCCTGTTTTTTGGCGGCAATCAACCCGGCCAGCGCAGTCCGGACCTGCAGCTCAACCAACATCTCTTGTTCGACCTGTTGGATTTCCTCCAGCTTGCCTTTCACTTGAGGAAGCGCCCGGAGTTCTTGATCCATTTGGTCTTCAAGCTCTTGAATCTGACGGCGGTACTCTTTGGCAAGCTCTGAATCTTGCCGCGCCTCTTCATACGCCGCGCGCGCCTCCTGACGCAATTCCGGTCCGCGCGCGCCCAGTTCTTTCGCTTTTTCCCAGCACTCCGCCTGAGCTTTCTCCAAGGTGGCAAGATCTGCCGACTGCAAACCATCCAAACGCTGGGCGACCGCCTGTTGCAGATTAAAGGGGGCCGGGACACCTTCTTCTTGCGAAACCAACTCCTGCGCCCGCCCCGTGCCCGCCATTAGAAGGAATAAACCCAACACAACCCACACTGCGCTTGTCGTCTTCGTCATGCCTCGATGTCCTCTGTTGTACCGAAAAAAGACAGATGCCTTTTTATGCGATTAGACTGGATTCAACACAGAGTTGCAAACAAAAAGTTTTAGCGACGCCTCTCGCGCAGCTCGCGGCGGGAACGCGCCACCTCAAATGGCGGCCAGCAGCGCATCCATTTGCTCGTCAC
>JGI24712J26585_10004636_pt1 | contig 10409 bp, 7 predicted proteins | sample BioPla3DNA2_FD_26585 | JGI IMG/M metagenome (IMG submission 26585)
TCATAGGAATTGCGACAGGAGCATTGTCGTGGTTCCGACTCTGGGGCCTGCATTGAAGAAGATAGAAATTCTTATCATCACATGCAAATTCAATATCCACAGGATATCCCAGCTCGTTTTGTAATATAGACAGAATCGATCTTACCTGTTTAACAAACGGTGTCTTATTAATTAATTTATCAAATGTAATTATTATTTTATCATTTTTAAAATCCGTTATTATCGGATTTACATCTATTAAAATATCATCCTTTAATACTGAGCCCATAAAACTTATATTAGGAATCTTATGACCATATTCTTTAATTAAGTCTGTGATCGGCAGAGTCAAAAACTGATTATTTTCCAAATCAATAACATCCATATATTGAGGTGAGTATTTCAATAGGTCATAGGGAGATTGATTTATTCTTAAGCTTGGCTGACCGGGTGACAGCAATATCGGATAGTCCTCGCCAATACGGTCTACGGCCCTTGTTCCCAGTCCCATAACCATACGCAGCAATCCGTCCTCTCTTTTTATCCGTGAGGACCATCTAAACTCGTTATTACTAAATGCAACCCCCGCAAAAAGAGGGAAGTAGTAGTTTCCAACCTTACAGCCGACGACCTCTTGAATCATAATCCCCATCTGTTCGTCACAATCAAGAAGTCCCCGCTCTTTACGATATTCAATCGAATCCGGATTAAATAACGAAGCATATACCTCCAGAATACCATCCACCAACTGCTTCATGCGTTCGGCTCTGGTACCGATATTGGTAATAAACAGGCTTTTATATTTTCCCGAAAAAGATATGTCTATCTGATCCTCCAATATACTGGATGAACGAATAATCAACGGACTGTCTGTACATGTATCCAGAATTTTATTGAGTTCACTAATTATATAGTGAGATAAGCGGGCATTTTTCATTCTTTGAATTATTCTTGGATAACTGATACGGATATCGACCATATCCAGATATTTATGTTCATTTAATTCGTCGAGTCCATTTTCCTCCAATAAATTCTTGAACTCATCGGATGATATATACCAGGTCCTGGGAATAAGTATATTCTCCAACTTAAGCTCGTCTTTATGTGCATTAAGAATCTGATATGCCATAAATAATCCGGAGCCCTTCCCACCGATACGACCGATACTTCTTGGAGAACATATGAAGGAATCAAGCAGGTCAATAAATTCCTCTACGCTTATATATTCATGAATCTTTGAAATCAGCTTAGGATTATCCGTTAAAAAGCGTCTTGTCAGCTCGGAAAGTAGCCATCTTTGTGTCGCATCGCTTGAAGATTCGTTATCATTAACGGCCTTTAAATAAGCCGATAAAGCCTGTGAGATTTTATCTAAATCCGAGTCTCTTTTATCAACTATCTTTATTAAATCGTAGGTCTTTCGCTGATAAATCCAAAGATTGATATGTTCATAAATCTGTGAATCATTTAGATGCTTGGAGGCATTGCTGAATACATTATTACTAAAGCTTATAAGATCGACTTCGGGTATTGTTTCTAGCGGAAAATTAATCTCATCGTGGGTATCATAAATAATCCAGTCGAATTCCTTGGAAATGTCATGAACAGTGGAAGGATTTATAACGGCTAACAGTGCGAGCATTTTTTCACAGACATACAGAAGAGTGTTACGGTCTGTTCTTTGCAGTAAATTCAGAATTGCCTTCCATTGACTTGTATAGTCGGCATTTTTTGATGGGGATTTCTTATGGATGGCTTCTGAAATCCTTCTGGCTATAGTATTAAGAAGCCGTATTTCCTGATCAAGAAATACAACATCATCATCGGCGAATGTATTCTTAGGATACATAGCCCTGATATATCCTCTGGTTTCATCATTAACGATTATGGCCGAGCCTAATACATCCACATTATCATCGGTTTGCAATTTATTATATATCTGTCCGTCAAGCTCTATAGCTACAGTACAGTCGTTAATGTTTCTGAAACCCATAGGAATAATAGAGGCAATCTTTTCTAAGCTTTCAGGTAAAGAACCTTCAGCTAATGCCTCCTCGGTTAAATATAGGCATTCCAATTCTTTTGCCCGCTCAACGAGCTCATCCTTCGGTACTTTTTTATACCTGTTCATAAATCATTAATCGCCCCCATATCATCAACTAAAATATCATCCAGTTATATAACTTTATATAGATTTCAGTTTTTCGAGTAGTCCGTTAACTGTTATTTCTTTAGAATAAATTTCTGAGATGTTTATTTTATCAGTAACAAATTTTTTAAGAATATTATTATATTTTGTTTCTCCGATAACAATAGCACCTATTATAATATTATCCTTAATAAAAATTCTCTTATATGACTTGCCATCGTCAGGATCATCGACTAATGAAAGCGTATCACTATCGGCAGTAATCGTTCCGACTGAAAATATATTAAGGTCGAATGCGTTAATAGTGGTTACAGGTAGTATTCCGGTATAAGAAACATCCTTTCCGACAATATTATAGCCTGATGTTTTTCCCTGTTCGATAGCTATAGTCCATAGTCCGCCGACTCTACCGCAGTATTCGGCTATATCTCCGGCAGCATATACATTTTCAATATTTGTATGCATATGCTCATCAACTATTACACCCATATTTATCTGTATATCTGTATTCTCACAGATTTTTATATTAGGTCTTATTCCCACAGAATAAATAACCATATCGCAGGGTATGGTCTGCCTGCCTTCTGAATCCTCAGAGGAATCTCTGTTTTTGGCTATTACAGCACTTACCTTTTCGTCGCCCTTTATAGCGATTACTTCAGTGCTTAATAGCACCTTAATGTTATACGACTTTACTGCATTTAGAAGTATTTCAGAGGCTCTGTCATCAAGCTGTCTCGGCATCAGTCTGTCCATAAACTCGACGATGATTACCTCTTTATCATGGCAGCAAAATGCCCAGGCAGCCTCGAGATTCTGAATACCGCCTCCTATATGAAGAATGGTTTTTTGGTCCTCTGATTTTGATTTGATAGCTTGAATGTCTTTAAATTTTCTTATGGTATATACATTTTCCTTATCAATACCCTCAATATTGGGTTTAAAATTACTGGCACCATTGGCTAATAACAGCTTTGAGTATTCTAATCGGCCGCCATCATTAAGAATAACCGTATTGTTTTTGACATCGATAGATACAGCCTCTTTACCGAGATAAACGGTTATATTATTTTGCTCATACCATTCCTTTCTCTGTAGAGATATTCTGTCGGCGTCCAAATCCTCGAAGAGACTCTTGGTTAATCTTGTCCTATAATAAGGATATACCGGTTCGTTATGAACCAAATGTATATTAGAGATCTTATCTATTTCTCTTATCGCTTTTATGGCATTAAAGGCCGCTACGCCTCCGCCTATTATAACTATATCCTGAGTCATAATAATACACCGCCTTACATTTTTAGTTGAAATGAGTTATAGTATTTATTATAGTATAAAATATATGGATGTACAATAAAATGGAAGAGTATTATTTTTTTCTAGCGGTGGAAAGTCATATCTGATATAATACTAACGTGTTTTTATCATGTGACAAAAACTAAAAACCTAGGGGGAATTATATGTGCGGAATTGTAGGTTACATTGGTAATGAGCAGGCAGCACCAATAATACTTGAGGGACTTTCTAAGCTGGAATATCGTGGGTATGATTCGGCGGGTATTGCTGTTCGCGATTCGAATTCAGATATTGAGATTGTTAAGGCAAAGGGAAGATTAAAAGCTCTTTCAGATAAGACAAATGAGGGTCAGACCCTGATTGGAAATTGTGGGATTGGTCATACAAGATGGGCAACCCATGGGGAACCGTCCGAAGAAAATGCTCATCCTCATTGTAGTGATGACTGCTGTGTAGTTGCTGTACATAATGGTATTATTGAGAATTATCAGGAGCTTAAGGAAAAATTACATAAGAACGGTTACAGCTTTTATTCCGGAACCGATACGGAAGTAGCTGTTAAATTAATAGATTACTACTATAAAAAATACTTTGGTAATCCTGTGGATGCAATTAATCGTTCAATGGTGCGTATACGCGGGTCCTACGCCTTAGCCGTAATGTTTAAGGACAATCCGGGTGAAATATACGTTGCCAGAAAAGACAGTCCAATGATACTGGGTCTGGAGAATGAGGATGCTTATTTTGCCTCCGATGTTCCGGCGATACTAAAGTATACCCGAAATGTATATTATATCGGAAACTTGGAGATAGGTAAGCTTCAAAAGGGTAAGCTGACTTTCTATAATATTGATGGGGATGAAATTCAAAAAGAAGCAACTGAGATACAATGGGATATGGATGCCGCCGAAAAATCCGGTTTTGAACATTTTATGATAAAGGAAATCCATGAACAACCCAAGGCAGTATCGGATACTTTAAATAGTGTTGTATCAAATGGCAGGATTAATCTGACGAACATTGGACTCACTGACGATGAGATTAAGAATATCAGCGAAATACATATTGTTGCCTGTGGATCCGCATACCATGTGGGTGTTGCGGCTCAATATGTTATAGAGGATTTGGCAAGGATACCGGTTCGTGTGGAATTGGCTTCAGAGTTCAGGTACAGAAGACCAATAATTGATAAGAACGGTCTTGTGATTATTATAAGTCAGTCAGGAGAGACCGCAGACAGCCTGGCTGCCCTTAGAGAAGCAAAAAGCATGGGAATAAGGACCCTGGCAATCGTTAATGTTGTAGGATCCTCCATAGCAAGGGAAGCAGATAAGGTGCTATATACATTGGCCGGGCCTGAGATTGCAGTAGCCACCACAAAAGCCTATAGTGCTCAGCTGATAATTTCCTATGTATTAGCGATACAGTTTGCTTTAGTATGGAATAAAATCGATGAAAAGACATACAAGAGCCTGATTACAGAGCTTGGTACACTTCCTGATAAGATTAACAGACTGTTGGAGGATAAAGAACGAATTCAATGGTTTGCCACAAAATTCTCCAATTCGAAGGATATCTTCTTTATAGGCCGTGGAATAGATTATGCCATTTCCTTAGAAGGCAGTTTAAAGATGAAGGAAATCAGCTATATTCATTCTGAGGCTTATGCAGCCGGAGAACTTAAGCATGGTACCATAAGCCTGGTCGAGGACGGAACCCTTGTTATTGGAGTGCTTACGCAGGAAGAACTTTATGAGAAAACCATCAGTAATATGATTGAGGTTAAGAGCCGCGGGGCATATCTCATGGGACTGACCAACTCCGGCAACTATAATATTGAAGATACGGCAGACTTTGTTACATACATACCGAAGACAGATAAGCATTTTACCACCAGTCTGGCAGTAGTACCATTGCAGCTAATGGGCTACTATATCAGTGTAGCGAGGGGACTGGATGTTGATAAACCAAGAAATTTAGCGAAATCTGTTACAGTAGAATAAATTGGTACCTGGTACCGTACCTGGTACCGTACCTGGCACCGTACCAGGTACCGTTCAAAGAGGGGGATAAATAATGTTAGTCGTAAACAATGTTACAAAAAAATACGGTAAGCTGGTTGCGAATGACAGAATCAATTTATCAATAGGCAGCGGTGAGGTTTCTTTATTATTGGGGCCAAATGGTGCCGGAAAATCCACACTTATAAAATGTATTGCCGGTCTTTTAAAATTCTCGGGCAATATAGAGGTATGTGGTAACGGTAATAAATCCTTAATGGCAAAAAGGGATTTAGGATATATACCGGAGGTTCCGTCATTATATGATATGCTTACTATTTGGGAACATATGGAATTTATTGCAAGAGCCTATTCCTTAAAAAACTGGAAGGATAGAGCAGAAGAGCTGATAAGCAGGTTTGAGTTGGATGATAAGAAAAGGAAGCTCGGTAAGGAATTGTCTAAGGGAATGCAACAAAAGCTCAGTATATGCTGTGGGTTTCTTCCTGACCCTAAGGTTATACTTTTTGATGAACCAATGGTTGGTTTGGACCCTCACGCCATAAAGGAGCTTAAAACCATGATTAACGAGCAGCAACGGGCAGGAAAGGCAATACTGATAAGCACTCATATGCTTGATAGCGTAACGGAATTTTGGAACAGTACCAATATAATGATGGATGGTAAAATTGTAGCCAAGAGAAACAGAAGTGAAATGGAAGAAGCGGGAGAGGACTTGGAAGAACTGTTCTTCAGAATCACAAAAAGGGAGAATTGATTACATGAAAGCATTGGTGTATCTTATATTAACCCAAATTAAAAATAAATTGCTATCCATCAGAAAAAGGCCCGGAATAATAATTCTTTACGCATTTGTGCTTCTGGTTATCGTTGGTTCCGTATTGATAGCTATAATGTCCGGTGGGAGCCAGATAGACAAATCAAATGTGGATCATAGGATATTATATTTATTTCTCAGCGGCTTTGGAATTCTATATGTATATACCTTTATTTCCAGCGGTCTGTCCACCGGTTCCACATATTTTAGCATGGCGGATGTGGGTCTGCTATTCGTCGCCCCTATATCACCCAAGAAAATACTTGTTTACGGTTTGTTAAGGACAATGGGCAAGACTATGCTGGCATCAATATTTATCTTTTATCAGATACCAAATCTTAACAGATTATTTGGCTATGGATATATGGAAATAATTGCCTTATTCTTAATATATGTTGTTATATTAATGATTTGTCAGACCTTGTCCATAGGAGTATATATATTTAGCAACGGTAATGAAACCCGAAAAAAAATAGTTCGTTCGTTTCTATATGCCTATTTAGGAATACTTATTGTTTCGGTATATCTGATAATTCAAAAGGAACAGGTAGGGATACTGGATGCTGCTAAAATAATGGTCGACAGTGAGCTGTTTAGCTATTTACCGGTTACCGGATGGGCTATTATGTTCTTTAAAGGTGTTATTATGGGCTCGTTTATGCATGTTCTGATATCCTTAGGATTATTTATAACCCTGGGGATTTTACTTATATCGCTGTTGACAGGTCACAAGGCGGATTATTACGAGGACGTACTTCATTCTACTGAGATTACATTTCAGAGGTTAAAAGATTATAGGGACAGAAGAAATATATCCTCGACTACAAACCGGAAGATTAAAGTTAAGGATCATGAAAATGGGCTTCAAAAAGGTAAGGGTGCGATTGTATTTGCCTATAAACACATATTAGAAGCCAAACGAAGTTCCCGCTTTGTTTTTGTTGATTCTCTAACCCTGTTCATGACTATCGGAGTGGCAATCGCAGGATATACAATGAAAAGCAGATTTAATGCATATATTGTTCTGGCAACCGTAATCTATATTCAATACTTTTATACCATATTTGGAAGACTGAAAATCGAATTAATGAAGCCTTATATCTATCTGATACCGGAGACATCATTCAGGAAATTGGTAGCCGCCAGTTTATCATCCTTATTAAAGCCCTGCGTAGACTCTGTTTTTATATTCGGAGCTCTGGCTTTGGTTGGAGGAGTAAGTGTATTACAGTGTATTTTTATGGCATTGGCATATTGTTGTTCAGGGGCGGTATTTGTGGGACTGACTGTTGTTTATCAAATGGTTCTTGGAAGTCAACCCAATAGAATTTTGCAGGTATTTCTTGGCTTTTTCATAATGCTGCTGGTATTTTTGCCGGCCATAATTACATCCGTTTTATTTTCAACATATATAATACCTGAATCCATGAAATTCCTATCGACCTTGCCATTTTCGATTGTTAACTTAATATCAGCGTTTTTTATGTTTTATGCCTGTAGGAATCTATTGGATAATTCTGAATTCTCTGATAAAATGTAGAGTATAACTTAATTGTTTTTCAAGCTGATATTTAAAAAGGAAAGGATATTTAACATGGATAAAAACATTATGAATACTAATGTGGTAACACAGATAGGAATACTATGTCATGATATTGAAAAAACCGCTCAGGAATATGCTGATTTGTTTGGTGTTGAAAAGCCTGAAATAGTCATGACAGGGACACAGGACATCGCTAAGACAGTATATCTTGGAGAGCCTACCCCTGCCAGGACTAAGCAGGCTTTCTTTCATGTAGGACCTAATCTCGATATAGAGCTTCTTGAGCCGGATCATGAACCCAGTACATGGAGACATGACCTTGACACCTACGGTGAAGGTATACATCATATAGCATTTGTCGTTAATGGGATAAAGAAAATTGTGGAGAAATTCGAAAGAAACGGCATGAAGGAAATTCAAAAGGGTGAGTGGATTGGCGGACGCTATTCCTATATAGACGCCAAGGATAAATTAAAACTCACCTTAGAGCTGCTGGAGATTGATAATTAAATAACTCCGGAGATCGATAATAATTCAAAGATAGATTCAGGTATAACGGGTAAAATGATTTGCAGGCAAAATAACTTATGATATGGATCTTTAGGAGGTATTCATATGAGGAAAGTTAAGGTTGGCATTGTTGGTTGTGGAGTAATCAGTCACACATATATATCAAATATTCAGTCGATGTTCAGGTGGTTGGATATCACGGCCTGTTCGGCACTTCATATAGAGAATGCAAAAAGGACCGCCGAAAGGTATGGTATTCCTAAAGCCTGTAGCACAGAGGAACTACTGGCTGATCCTGAGATTGAAATAGTAATAAATCTTACGATTCCCGCCATACACACTGAAATCAACAAGCAAATATTAAATGCCGGAAAGCATCTGTATTGTGAGAAACCCTTCGCCTTAAGTCTTGATGACGCGAAGGAAGTTCTTGCGTTGGCAAAAAGCAAGGGATTAATGGTAGGTGCCGCCCCTGAGACATTCTTAGGAGCCGGTATGCAGACCTGCAGAAAGGTAATTGATGACGGTTGGATCGGAACTCCGATATCCGCAACTGCCAATATGATGTCCTACGGTACCGAGACATGGCACACATCCCCTGAGTTCTATTATAAAGAAGGGGCGGGGCCGATGCTTGATATGGGTCCTTATTATCTGACAGCGCTTGTGTCTTTACTTGGACCCATCAGCAGAACCTCATGCTTTTCCAGGATAGGACAAAAAACGAGAAAAATATATAGTTTACCAAAAAGGGGGAAATCAATAGAAGTCGAGGTTCCGACCACCTATAACGGTATAATGGAGTTTGCAAGCGGAGTAAGTGCCAATATAAATATGACATTCGATGCATGGATGTCAAGTATGCCAAAGCTTGAGATATACGGAACCGAAGGAACGTTATTACTGCCTGATCCGAATTATTTTGGCGGAAAAATTAAAATAATTCGTAAGGAAAAGGTCTTAGATTCCTTAAACTTATATGGAGGAGAAGAGATTCCCTATTCTTCCGATTATAAAGATCTTCAGGAAATACCCCAGATATATATGCAGCCGATGGAATACATACGTGGTTTGGGTGTGCTTGATATGGCTTATGCTTTTGTATATGGTAGAAAGCACCGTACCAATGAAGAACTTATATACCATGTAACCGAGGCTATGCTCAGCTTCGATGTATCAGCCAGGACAGGTGAGATATATAATATGACTTCGACTTGTGACAGACCCGAGCCCATGCCCAGGGGCTATGATATAGGAGAACTGGACAGGTAATTTTACATTAATACTCAAGGAGGACATATGCAAGGGTATAACTGCATTATGGTATATAATCCGGAAGGGACAAAGCTTCTGTTTTGTAAGAGAATTAAGGACCCCTACAAGGGATTATATAACCTGGTAGGTGGTAAAATCGATAAGAATGAAGATGGATTTATGGCTGCTTATCGTGAGTTAAAGGAAGAAACGGGAATGGATTCAAGTAAAATTCAACTTCATCATATGATGGATTTCACATATTATAATCAAAACTGCTATGTGGAAGTATATGTAGGGAGATTAAATGAAGAGGTAGAAATTCATGATGAAATACATCCTCTGGAGTGGTTATCTCTCGATGAGAACTTTTTTGACCTTGACCGATTCGCCGGCGAAGGTAATATAGGCCATATGGTTGAACAGGTAAAAATTTACGGGATGGGAGAGAAGCAGTAATGCTTCGAGGCATCATCAATAGATTTACTCGGCATTTAGATCCAAGGATTCTCCTTTATAAAAGATTCAATAACGGTATATAAATATTCTTCTTTAGTCATTGTGGTGACTTAATTAAAAATTTTTATGAAATAAGATACAATTGTATTTCGATAGCAGAAAGAAATACGGCTGTCATCAAGTATAAGAGAAAAATGATACTTTGAATCAAGGTTATTAGTTGACATAATCAGACTATTATTATCGGATAAATTTACATATATTGTAATTTTGTTGTTAATTAAGAAGAATCATTATAATATTACCAAGTATATCCATAGAATATAAGTGAGAAAATTGTCGATTTATCAGTTATTACTTATATAAGAAAACCATTATATT
>JGI24712J26585_10004642_pt1 | contig 10402 bp, 8 predicted proteins | sample BioPla3DNA2_FD_26585 | JGI IMG/M metagenome (IMG submission 26585)
TATATTAGCATTGCTATCATGATAATATAATATATCATAATACTCTCTTTTTGATAGACTATCAATCACTTTAGCTATATCAAAATATCTATTAAACTCTTTAATACTAGTATTTTTATTGAGAACTTTACTAACATCTTTCTTAAAACCTTTTTCCAGTATGAAAATAATCTGTTCATTAATAAAATCAGGATTTTTTGATAATAGCAAACTATCTTTTAAATCATTATCTGGAAGATTTCGGACAATCTTATGCAAACCCTCTATAGCTTCTAAGAATTGTCTTAATGCTTTAGAGTAACTTCCCATATTAATATATTGTAAACCAAGGTAAATTCTATAATCTATCTCAGCTTTTAATAATTCAGAATAGATATTACGGTTTAAAATTTCATCAGCTTTATTTAGAGTCTCCTCACTAGTATTCAATAAAGGTTTTATTATTTTATAATTATAATCTAACAAATCAGACTTATTGTTATAATCAAAATCATCGTACAAACCCATCATCATATTTAATAAATCTTTATCTCCATTAATTAAAGCCAATTTAGACATAGTTAAGATAAAAGATGATCTTCCGTGAATCATTTTTGTTTTATTAAATTGGTCTATAATACAATTGATATCTTCTTTATCAACATCTACATTCAACTGATACTTCACATATATTAGCCTTGTTTCAGCTTTCAAGTAATCCTTAATGTTATATTCTTTAAAGAAATCCCTAGCAATTTTTGAATATTTTTGAGCTAGATCTAATTTACCAAATCTATAGTAGAATTCGCCTAAAAAATTATAATATTGATGTTTTATCTCTGTATCTGATATTGAGTTTGTAAAATTTATTTTCTCTAAGAAGGTAAACACTCTATATGCTTTACTAAATTGATTAATAGCAAAATAAACATAGCCTAGATTTATACTTGACAAGAAAGCTAGGTTAATATCATTGGTTTTATCTGCTATTATCCTCGATTCCTCAATATGTTCTAATGCTTTGTCATAATCTAGCAACTCAATATAATTCTCTCCAATATTATTCAGTATTCTTTTCGTAAAATGTTGAAAACCATATTTCATTGAAATTTCAAGGCATTCTGATTGATATTCTAAAGATTTTTCCAAGTCTCCATAGGAATCAGCATAAACATTAGCAATATTATTAATTGGTATTACCATTACGTATGCTTTATTGCCTTTCTGACAATAAGAGATACTTTTTTTAAAAAAGTCTAATGCAAGTTCTTTATTGCCAATAAAATAATTAGCTAAACCATATAAATTATAGAGTTGAGCCAAATTCCTATCTATACCATATTTGTCACACAAGTATAGTGCTTTATTAATATTCTCTATTGCAGTATCAATTTCTAAATCTCTTATTAATAACTTGGCCCTGATAACATGAGCAAATATTTTTCCTTCTTGATAATCGTATGTATTACTAGTATGCTCTAATTCTTCTACTTCCTTATATAGTTCATCTATTCTATTATTATTAAATAATGCCTCGCTTTGATATTCCTTAGCTTTAATATAGTATTCAAGATTTTTACCACACTCTGTTTCTTTTAAAAGCTTTTCTAAATAGAAATCTGTTTCTTCAATATTTCCTTTTATTTGATAGAAGTTTGTAAGGTTATCTAATATCCTTAATCTACTGTTATTTGGGATATAGTCATTAATATTGTAAGCCATTTCCCATAGCTTAATGGTATTGGATATGTCTCTATAACCTAGTTTTTCCGCTTCATTGGTTATTATATCAGTAGCTTTGTTATATTTTTTTGCTTTCTGTAGATGATATACTAATTCATCTAAAATCAATCTAAAATTTCCCTTATAAAATTTCATTAAGATATCAGCAGCTTTAGCATGAAATTCCAACTTCATATCTTCAGGCATATTCAAATATAAATACCTTTTCAATTCTTCACTTGTCAAACTATAATAATAGCCTAAATCTCCTATGCTCTCTTCCAAAAATCGTTCCTTAACTAAATCTTTTAAAATAGCATCAAGCTTTTTCTCATCAAAATCCACCATATCCAAAATTACTTCTTTTATTGTCTTAATATTAAATATTGATAAGTACTTAATAACCTCAAGATAACTATCTTCATATCTTTTTAATTGATTTAGCAAAGCATCATTAATATTTGATGGAATATTCAGTTTTAATCTATCAGTATTTCTTATTTCCCATAGTCCATTTTCACCAACATACAATTGTTCCCTATCATATAGATCTTTTATAATTAAACTAATATAACCTGGTATCCCTTTGCTTTCATTATATATCGATGTAACAAAATTGTAAGGTATAAAAGGAATCCCCAAAACATCTTTAATGTATCTACCTGTATCATCTAAAGATAGTGGTTTTAAATCTATAAATGTTATATATAAGTTCTTAGCCAGATTATAGATAGTCTCACTAACCTCATCAGATTTTCTACTAATTTCATTATAAGATAAAAGGAAAAATATTTGGTTCTTATCTATATTCCTAATTAGAAAATCAAAAAACTGTATGAATATAGAGTTCGTTTTTTCAAAGTCTTCAATTATGATATAAAACTTATTATCCTTAGAAATCTCGTTGAAAAAATTACTAATTCTATTAAAGAACCTTAATCTATCATTCAATTGATAATTATCGTAATCATCTGTCATTAATGCTATTAAGCTAGATAAGTCATCTTTATATTTTGCAATAACATTATCTGGTGTTTTTTCTGTTATCTTATTAAAAAATTTCGTGATATTTTGTTTATTAAAGACCTTAGAGCAGTTTATATTATAAACTGTTCTGCATCTCATCCTCAATCTAAAAGAAGCTTCTTGTAATAGTTTTGTCTTCCCTAATCCACTTCCACCACGGATAACAATTCCTTTATAATAATTTATGTCCTTTCCAATTTTCCAATCTGTTGCTAAGATTTCATTTATTTCTCTATTTAATCCAACTATAGGAGTATTAAAAAATAGTGTATCACGTTCTCTAACAAGGTCATATGAATAATTTAAATTGAAAACTCTAATAATATCATTTATTATTTCTCTTAAAGATAGTTTCCTGTTGGCAGGCATACTTTTAGTTAGGTCATTTATTATGTCATCAAAAAATTCTTTTTGTGTGCTACTTAAATTCAAGTCTTCTATATATGTATAATGATCACCAGAATCTGATAAAGGGCAATCATGCAGAAGATACTTTATTATCATCCCAATAGAATATTTATCTGAATTTAGTTCAAAATCCGAATTATTCATTAAAACTTCAGGCGCTAAAAAATTCTCATCAAACCCATCATTGAAGGAAGTAATTGGCTTTGTTAAAGATACAGACAAATTCATTAATTTTATTCCTTTTTCTTTAGAATAGAATATATGTGAGGGACACAAAACTCTATAGGTTATTCCTCTAAAATGTAAATAATCAATAAGACTAATAATATCTAATAACAAATGCAATCTATGCTTTAAATCTTTAGTAACATCCTGAATTTTTAATAAAGTCCAGTCTGTATATTCTGATACAACATAGTACTTAGTATTATCTGTTTTTTTCAAATTGATTGTCTCTACAATTCCAAAATCATTACTGCTTAAAAGATTCTTATGTTTTATTTGAGCAATTTGAATGAATTCTTCCAAATAATACTCAATTGTTTCTTTATCTTTGTTAGAATCAAGCATTCTCATATGATAAATAGCATCCTTGCTCCAAGAGTCTTTTATTGTATACGTTTCCTCTACTTGATCTTTTCGTATCATTTTATCAATAATATATCTATTATTAATGATCCTCATATTCCTTGCCCCTTTGATATAATAATTATATTAGTATTCTTAATGCTTTGGGAATCACTTCAAATCTCGCAGGAAGCTCTCCACCATATTCCCCATCTATGTCTATAGGGACTATACTACTAGATTCTATATAAACGGACTTTGTTTTATAATAAATTACATTTGGATGATTAATATGATCTCCTGTTAATATATTCATAAATATATTAGCTAAATCAGTTATTGCAGATTTTTTAATTATGACCACATCTAATAATCCATCTAATATATCTGCTTCTGGTGCCAACTTCTTAAATCCACCAATTGAAGAACTATTAGAAACTAAAAACAATAAGATGTCTTCCTCATTTTCATATTCATCACTCTTTATTCTTACTTGAAGGGGGTCAAATTTTTGTTTACCTAACTCCTTTATACCCTCAAAGTAATAAGCCATTCTACCTAAAACAGCTTTTATATCTGCTTGAACTTGATAGGCCACATTTGTTAACATGCCTGCCGCTGCAACATTTACAAAATATTCATGTTCAGATTTGTTAATTGTATGTACTTTCCCAATATCTACCTCTATCATTCTTTCTCTTTTAATTAACTTGTAAAATTCCCTTGCATTGGTTGGTAAGGCTAAGTATTTAGCAAAATCATTAACGGTTCCACCTGACAAAATTGCAAGAGGTAACTTCCTTTTACTCTCCATTATCCCTTTTGCTACTTCATTAACAGTTCCATCACCACCACATGCAATTATTAAATCAAAATTGGAATTGCAAGCTTTCTTTGCCATAATCATTGCATCATTTTTTTCTTTGGTAAAAGATTTTCCAACTATATATCCATTGTCCAATAACATTTTGATTAAGACATCAATTCTTCTTTCCATTGTTTGCCTTCCAGATGAAGGATTTATTATAAATTTTATACTCTTTATTTCCATGATGCTTGTCTCCTAATAATAATTATTATGATAATTCGATTATATACTTAGTATATCAATAATAATAAGAGTAATCAAAGAATATTTCCTTTAAAAGTCAAAAGAACCCAGATTAAGGGTTCTTATTTCTTTTGTAAATAATTTCTTATCGTTTCTATGATTTCTCTGATGATAGCTATATATTCTGTAATGTTTCTTGCATTCAACTGTAATGTTTCTGCTGTTTCAGATATGCTGTCTGATACAATATCTACAGTGTCTCCGACTTTGTGTGTAGTATCATTAATTACACTTGTTATACCTTCTACCTTATCTGTTATAGAGTTAACATTATGTACCACTTCACTTATATCTGGTCGAAGAGTTTCAATTGCTTCCTTAGTTTCTTTAGTAATAGCATTCACATTTTTAGATATTTCAGGTAATTGTTTAATCGTTGTATCTATCTCCTTAGAGTTAGCATCAGCCATATCTTTAACATAGCCTACTAGCTTATTGATTTTGCTTAACACCAAAACCAAATAGATTAAAGCTCCAATCCCCAGTAAGAACAAAATTAACGTAAACAAATCCTGCACAGTAAGGATTGCATCCATTACTATTCCTCCTTTGTAATAGATTTGTATTTACTTAATTTCTTCCTCATCATCATTATTTTCTAATAATATTTCTTCTACTGAAGCTAGGCCTTCATTAGCATCATCTACTATTTCCTCAACTATTTCACTAGCATCTTCAGCAAGGTCTTCAATCTTTTCATCTACACCTTTTTTTAGTTCGCTTTTCACTTTAGCTGACCATTCTTTAGTAGCTTCAATTTGCTCTGCAGCGGTCTTCTTTACAGTTTCAGTGATTTCTTTTGATTTATTGGCAATATCATCCCTAGTCTCCTTGCCTGACTTTGGTGCCAACAATACCCCTGCAGCAGCACCAATAGCTGTACCAATAGCAGTTCCTACGGCAAGTTTCTTTGTTGCTTCAATTCTTCTAGCTCTTTCTTTTTGTTTTCTCTTTTCTTCGATTACTTTATTCAATTTCATTAAGGCACACCCCTTTTTAAAGTAGTAATATAAACTATATATAATTTTACCCATTTCCTATAGTTAATAATCAGTTTATTAACAAAAGTATTATCTTTCAAATTTTCTTTCAATTATTTTCCCCAAGTTTGCAGCCTGCATACCACATTCTTCAGCATATTCCTTAAACATGTTTGCTACTTCAGGATCATCTACCTTTTTCGAATACACTTCATAATCTCTTACCATCTCTTGTGCATCTAGCATTTTCTTCTTTAAGACTTCTTTAGTTGTCATTTCCATAATTATACCTCCATTATCATTTATAATTTATATTCTCTCTATTACAAAATATTATTCATATTAATGGCAAATTACAAAGAAAAACCCCTTAGTTTCCTAAGGGGTTAATACCGCGATGCCGTTACTCCCAACTAATTCACGCCCGCCTTATTCAGGTGGGATTCTTGTTAACAATTTCTAACGTCCCTTCAAAGAGGGCTTGTTATCAAATGCTAAACGCCAGATACCCGCGTTCTTTTTGTCGGTTGAATTAAATGGGATATCGAACAACGCAGAATGTTCTTCTAAGTTCATTATATAATAAAATCTCCAAATCATCAAGATTTTATTTGTTTCCAAGTCTATTAAGCAGCCTCAAAGCTACTACATATTCTATTTATATCATTCTCGTATAAGGTTTCTCTTATTATTAGTTCATTAGACATCTTGTCTAATAAAGCTCTTGATTTTATTAAAATCTCTATGGTTTCTTCGTATAATTCTTCTAAAATCTCCTTGGTTCTCATTACAATTTTTTTATTTTCTCTTATATCTTTAGACATTAGTACATTTAGATTAATCAAACCAAAATCATCATCCATCCCCAAATTCCCAACTAATGATAAAGCTATATCAGTTGCCTTTTCTAAATCAGAGGATGCTCCTGTGGTTATATTATCTTTTCCAAATACTATCTCTTCGGCTGCTCTACCACCTAATGCTATCATAATATTAGAATATAAATCTTTTTTAGTCTTATACATTTTTTCTTCAGGTATATTTAAACTAAAACCACCTACACCACTAGTACTAGGTATGATACTTACCTTAGTAACCCTGTTTGTTTTATCTATTAATTTAGCTATTAAAGCATGTCCCGCTTCATGATATGCCGTTATTTCCTTGTCTTTATTAGTAATATAGCTTCTATCCAGCTTTTCATCGCCTACTAATACCTTATAATAAGCTTTATTAATATGTTCATTAGTTATTCTCTTTGCTTTTACTCTAATTGCAAACATGGCAGCTTCATTCAACAAGTTCTCTAGCTTTGCCCCACTAAAATATATAGTTTCTGCTGCTAGCTTTTTTAAATCAACTTCATTGCTTAATGGCTTATTCTTACTATGAAGTTTTAGTATTTCATACCTAGCATTTATATCTGGTAGTTCAACTTCTACCTGTCTATCGAATCGACCTGGTCTTAGCAGAGCTTCATCTAGTACATCAATTCTGTTAGTGGCAGCTACTACTACAATTCCTTCATTTTCCTTAAAACCGGACATCTCGGCAAGTAAAGCATTTAGTGTCCTATCTCCTTCTTCACTGCCTGATATTCCATTATTTCTTCTCTTTTTNCCAATGCAGTCTATTTCATCAATAAATATAACTGATTTTCCCGCTTCCTTGGCTTTTTTAAACAAGTCTCTTATTCTGCTAGCTCCAAGTCCAGCATAAACTTGTACAAAATCCGACCCACTCACTGGATAAAAGGGTACATTTGCTTCCCCTGCAACAGCCTTTGCTAGTAGTGTTTTTCCAGTGCCTGGAGATCCATAAAGTAGCACTCCTCTAGGAAGTCTTACACCAAACTCTTTGTAAATTTCTGGGTTTTTAATGTAGTCAATTATCTCCCCAAGTGAAGCTTTTGCCTCCTTGTTTCCAGCCACATCCTTAAAACCTATTTGAGTGCTATAATCACTGTTTTCTATAACAGACATACTAGCCATTTCCTTCTCAGCTTGTTTTGATATGTTCTTTCTAAAGTAAACAAGTGTAAATGCAAGTGATATTAATATTAACAATGGTAGTATTTGATTTTCTATTTGATTTTTCTCTATTACATCCACGCCGTGCATTAATAGTGCTTCTTTAAATCCTTCAGTTCTAGGATTGTCTGTTAATAATTCATTGTTATTATCTAAGACTATTTTAATCTTTGGAGTATCATTTAAATATACTTCCTTAACGAGTCCATTATTTAAGTGTTTTAAAAACAATGTATATGGTATTATATTATCCTTATTGTAATTTTTATTATAAACAAAGATGCTAGAAACAAGAGTTATCGACACTATGAGAAGTATAATTATAATATTCTTCTTTTTTATAGTAATTCCTCCCCCAATCTAAGTATATCTTCACTTAATTATAACAGCTACTAGGACCCAAGTCTAATTCCTTCATATGGAATAAATTCATAAGTAATCCAAAAAAACAGGAGTTGTTACTCCTGTTTTACTCCTGTTTTTTATTATCCTCTTTTAAAGATTCCAATAGCATATCTAATTTTTGACTTTGAGACTTTGAAAGCATAGGTCTTACTTTTTCTAACTTCCCTAATACCTCATTGTATTTTTCTAATGGTAATTGACTTTCCATTTCTTTATTTAACTTTTTAATCTCTGCAAATATCTCTTCATCTGTTTTCCCTTTCATTTTTTCAGCCATCTTTTCAACAATATCTAGTTGTTCATCATCTGGTAATCTATCCCTTATACTATTAATAAGCTCTTCTCTATCTTTCTCCAAAATACTACCTCCCAAAATATATTATTTAATTATTAACTAATTACAACTTACTAACAATTTATGTAGACTTGTTTTAATTTATTACAAATAAAAGGAAACCTATAAATACTCTTGCATATAATGATTAGCATAAGGGAGAGGGAGTGTTTTTATGGATATGCATATTTTGCTTCTTTTATTTTATTTATTAAACAATAATACTATTTTTTCATCACAAAACAATTTACATACTATAAAAAATTATCTTTCAAGCATTGAAATAGAAAAAAATTACACAAAAGAAAAGATAAGAATCGGAAAAAAACTAGTACCACTGTTGCCTTTAGAATACTCATCAACCGTTAATAAATCTATCACTATTACAGAAAAGATTATTAGAATAATTGAATTAGTTGAGTTTATTAACTCACATGAAGAAACAGCTATTGCTCCTCTAGATTTAGAGCCTAAGGTAAGAATTCAAAAAATTATTTATACCATTCAAGATGAGATGAATAACTCAGACATAGATCAATTTGGAATGATCTTGGATTTAATATTTAATATGGATAAGTATAAAAAACTTCTAAATGCTTACACGAATCTTAGTAAAAAATCTATGTCTGATTCAGAAAAGATTTCTATCCTTATGGAAACTTTTATGGATAGCAGTATTGTTAAAGATAAAGAAAAAATAAATGATATGTTAAAAGTATTTGATATGTTAAAAGTATTGAATGAAGACGATAATAATGATGATAAACCTAATAAAGATTAAACTTTCATTAGGTTTATTAATTCAACCATATCAAATCGAATAGGGGCTTCAAAGATTATTGCTTTCTTAGTCCTCGGATGTTTGGCTTTTAAATAGTATGAATGTAATGCTTGACGACTAATTAGATTGCTTTTTTTATTATATAAACTATCCCCAATTATTGGATGTCCAATATAATCCATATGAACTCTAATCTGATGAGATCTACCGGTATAAATTCTTACCTCCACAAGAGTAGCATCTTTTAATCTAGAAATAACTCTAAACTTTGTTAAGGCATTTTGTCCATTATCAGTAACTATTTTTTTTATGCTTTTATCTTCTTCACGCCCTATAGGTAAGTCAATTGTCCCAGTGTCCTCCTTTATTATTCCTTCTACTATTGCTAAATACTTTTTCTCCACTGTGTTATTTTCAAATTGTAGTGCCATCTGTTGATGAGCAAAAGAGTTCTTAGCAATAATTACAATTCCACTTGTGTCCATATCTAATCTATTTACAAATCTAATTTTCCTATTTATTTTGTTTTCTTTGAAATAATATGCTATGCCATTAGACAGAGTATTAGTCTGATGAGATTTAGTTGGGTGTACGACTATATTAGGCTCTTTATTAATAATTAGCAAATCATCATCTTCATATATAATATCCAAATCCATCTTTTCAGCTTTAATGTCTTCAGTTTCATCCTCCATTACTAAACTAACTATATCACCTTTATTTAGGCTAATACCCTTCCTTTGGAATTTTCCATTCACTAGTATTTTCTTTTCCTTATATAATTTTCTAAACATCCTTGCAGATAGGTCAATGTATTTAAGAAATTCTTGTAGATCTAGATCATCATTATTACAGGTAAAGTTTATTNGATTTTTACTATCTTTGAGAAAATTCATATTTACCTCCTAACTAATTTGTTATAATATATAATATAATACAAAATTATTAAAAAATATACAGCGAGAATTGTCTTATCGGGGGTAAAATATTGAACAATAACAAAAGAACAATTAATATAATTTCAAATAGGAATATTGAATCTAAAAAAACCAAGTATAA
>JGI24712J26585_10004643_pt1 | contig 10402 bp, 11 predicted proteins | sample BioPla3DNA2_FD_26585 | JGI IMG/M metagenome (IMG submission 26585)
AAATGTATAAAAAAATGTATAAAAAGAAAAGGGACTTTTATTTAGTCCCTTCAGATTTTCTAACCAATCTTGTTTTAACTTTTGCAGCCTTACCAACTCTGTCACGCAGATAAAATAGTTTTGCTCTTCTAACTTTTCCTTTTCTCACAATTTCAACACGTTCAACTCTCGGAGAATGTACAGGAAACACTCTTTCAACACCTACGCCATATGTTATTCTTCTAACGGTAAAAGTTTCTTTTATCCCGGAACCTCTTCTTCCTATTATAGTTCCTTCAAAAATCTGTATTCTTTCTCTATTTCCTTCTTTAATTTTAACATGTACTTTTACGTAGTCACCAACTTCAAAATTAGTTAAGTCAGTTTTTAATTGTTCCTGTTCAATTGCTCTAATTATATCCATATTCTTATCCTCCTTCCCTCATAGACGTTCTTGTATTCTATAACAGCGGACCGTCCGTATTCCACACAGTGAACTATTATACCATAGGTTTATTTTATTGTAAACATATTTTTCAAGAATTCTTTTTAATTAAGCACTTAAGAGAGAAATATGGCAAGACAAAATTTAATACACTTTTAATAATGAAAAAAGAGTGATATAATAATATAAATAAGGGAGTATAAAAATAAATCAAATTACTGTAAGGACTAAAAAAGATATGGAGTATAATAATAATAAAGATCCTTTAAATCTTGATAAAATACAAAAACAAAAATTGGAAGAAAAATATGGAATTGATTTAAGATTAGCAAAGCCAAACTATTTGAAAGAATTTGTAAATTGGTGTGTTGTAATAGTTATGGCTGTCATTATAGCACTTATTTTAAGGAATTTTGCCTTTGAATGGGTAGTTGTAAGGGGGCAGTCAATGGAGAATTCTCTTTATGATAGTCAAGTTTTATTTGTCAATAAACTAGGATATATATATTCAGAACCTAAAAGAGGCGATATAGTAATAATGCAATATAAAAAAGGGGACTGGAGTTACTTGCCATACAGTGATTATTTTCCTTTTTTGACTCTTTTATTTCCACCTAAAAATGAAGAGAATTATGTTAAAAGGGTGATAGGCCTGCCAGGGGAACATGTTGATATAAGAGGTGGGCATGTCTATATTAATGGTATTTTGCTAAATGAACCATATGCAAAGGGGTTTACAAATCAAAAGAGTGTCCAGTTTCCACAGGTAGTTCCACCAGACACATTTTTGCTTTTAGGTGATAACAGAGAAAATAGTGAGGATAGCAGACAATTAGGATTTATAGAATTGGAAAGAATAAAGGGAAAGGTAATGTTTAGACTTTATCCTATAAGTGAGTTTGGAGGAGTTTATGATAATTTAGAGTAAATTTTTTTTGGAGGATGAAAACATTGAATATACAGTGGTTTCCGGGGCATATGAACAAAACCAGAAGATTGCTTGCGGAGAATTTAAAAATGGTAGATGTGGTTATTGAACTTTTAGATGCTAGAATACCTGTAAGCAGCAAAAACCCTGAAATTGATAATATAGTTAAGAATAAACCTAAAATAATAGTGTTGAACAAATGTGATCTTGCTGATAAAGAAATTTCTGATAATTGGAAAAAGTGGTATAACTCAAAGGGTTATACCAGTATTTTTGTTAATTCTATTAATGGTACAGGGATAAAACAGCTTAAAAACAAAATGAGAGATGTGATGAAAGAAAGAATAGAAAAAGACAGGCAACGAGGCAGGATATTCAGACCTGTAAAAGCTATGATTGTAGGAATTCCCAATGTGGGAAAATCATCTTTGATAAATAAAATTGCAGGCAGGGGAAGTGCTGTAACAGGGGACAAGCCTGGTGTAACCCGAGGGAAGCAGTGGATAAATGTAAATGATGAAATTCAGCTATTGGACACCCCAGGTATTCTCTGGCCTAAATTTGAAGATAAAAAGGTTGGTATAAATCTTGCCATAACAGGTGCAATAAAAGATGAGATACTAGATATTGTTGAGATGGCTTCAGCCTTATTTGAGATATTATCTGAAAATTACCCTGAGCATATTATCAAAAGATATAAATTAGATACAATTGAAAATAAGACTGGATTTGAAATTTTAAAAGAAGCAGGTGAAAAAAGAGGCTGTATTGCATCTGGGGGAGAAATTGATATGATGAGGATATCTGCTATAGTGCTAGATGAATTCAGAAGTGGTAAAATAGGGAGGATTTCCTTAGAACAACCAGAAGAAGATTAGGTTTTATAATTTTTACAACTAGAAAGTACTACAATTATTTANAAATGNGGTNTGAAAATGAAATATACAATAAAGGCAATTGAAGAATCAATAAAAGATTTAAGTTGTGATGAAGCGTTAGAAAAGCTGTATTCATTAAAAGAAGAGTGTGGGGATAAAGTTTTAAAACTAATAGAAAAATACCAGAAGAAAAAAGAAAAAGAGCATTTAGAAATACTAAGATATGAAAAAATGTGTGAATATGAAAGGGAAGCTTATAAAAAAGGTTTTTCCTATATAGCAGGAATAGATGAGGCAGGAAGAGGCCCTTTGGCGGGTCCTGTTGTTGGGGCGGCAGTTGTACTTCCAAAGGATATTTTTATAAAAGGTCTTAATGATTCTAAAAAGCTTAGTGAAAAAAAGAGAGAAGAGCTTTTTGATATTATAAAAAAAGAAGCTTTAGATATTGGTATTGGAATGGTAGACCAAAATGAAATTGATGAAATAAACATACTAAATGCAGCTAAAAAGGCTATGGCACTGGCTGTAAAAAATCTTAAAAGTACTCCTGATATTTTATTGGTTGATGCTGAAAATCTAGAAGGACAAGAGATAAAACAAATTTCTATAGTAAAGGGGGATGCCCTTAGCATATCTATTGCTGCTGCTTCTATAATTGCAAAAGTTACTAGAGACCGTTTAATGAAGGAAATGGATGAAGAATATCCCCAGTACGGTTTTTTAAATCATAAAGGATATGGAACAAAAGAACATATTAATGCTATAAAGAAATATGGTATTTGTCCGATACATAGAATAAGCTTTACTAAAAAATTCGCTCTGTAAATATATTTTATTTATTGGATAAATTAGTGAGGGATGAATGTTGAAAATAGTAGAACTTTTTGGAGAGCAGCTAAATGTACATTTTAAAGCAGAAATACTGTCAAAGCTTAACCAAGGTGATGTTGTAAGGGCAAAGGTTCTTGAAATTTCAGCACATAAAATATCCCTTAAATTACCTGATGGGAATATCATAAGTGCTGCACTTATGAATGCTATCAGTGCCCAAAAAGGTGAACAGGTAGAACTTGTAGTAAAGGATATTGTTGATGGCAAGATTTTTTTAGAAACTATAAAAAGTCAGGGCCTAAAAAGTGTCCAGATAGAAAATGAAATAAAAAATAAGCTTATGGATATTGGCGTAAAGCCAGATAAAAAAGCTATGGAAGTTGCAAGGCAAATTATAAAAAATGAAATCCCTTTAGAGAGGGAATTTTTCAACAAAGTACTAGATACTATTGAAACATACAAAAATGTATCAATAGAAAAGGTGGTATTTCTTTTATCTAAAAATATAATTCCTTCAGAAAAAAACATATCTAGTTTAAATCAAATTGTAGATGAAAAATACAAAATAGGCGATGAATTAAATAAACTTTTAAATGGTCTTATGTCTATTAAAGATGAAAAAACAAACAAATTACTCAAAAGTATTCTAGATGAAAGTATAGATGTAAAAAAAGATGTTTTAAAACCCCAATTGATTTTAGAAGAGTTTAATAGGGAGATAGAAAACAGTAAATTTTCAATTAAAGTTCAAAATGTTTTAAAAGAAAAAATTATTGAATTTTTAAAAAGGGACAATACAAATTTTGAGAATCCAAAGGAATTTACAGAATTTTTAAAAGGTGCCGACTTTTTAGACAAGGTTTATTTAAATATTGAAAAGGAATATATAGAAAAAGTTATAAAAAATGTTTTTGAAAAAATAAATTTTGAAAAGAAAAATACAATTAAAGAAGCTAAAGAAACATTAAAAGATAATGACAAAAAAGAAGCTTTAGAAAAAGCTTTTAATAAGTTTTTTGTAAAAACAGATGATTTTTCTACTAAGGAAGAATTAAATAGCAAGAATATTTATAAAGAAATGTATAGAAAAATTGAGCTAATTAAACAAGTGTTAGATAAGACAGAGTTTTCAAACAAAAGTGATATTTTTAAGAGTATTGAAAATTTGCAAAGTAATTTAAGATTTTTAAATGAACTTAATAATAATACTACATATATCCAGATTCCCCTTAATATTTTTAATAAAAATCATACAGGGGAGCTCTACATATTAAAGAAAAAACCAGGTAAAAAAAACATTAATATAGATGATGTGAGTTTATTTGTATCCTTAGATACTATAAATTTAGGACAAGTGGATTCTTTAGTAAATATAAATAAGAAAAATATAAGTATAAATATAAGGGCAGAGAGGAAGGAAGCAATTAATTTTATCAAAAAAAACTACATAGACCTTTATAATATTCTTTTAGAAAAAGGATACAAACTAGTTGATATAAAGTACCGACTAATTGAAGAAAAGATTAGTATATTAAATTTAAACAATATAGAAGAATTAAGTGGTAAAAGGCAAAAGTTTGACTACAAGGTGTAAAAAGGGTGGTTTTTTAAAAATGAAAAAAAAGAAAAAAATAAAACAGGTTGCAGCATTAAAATATTCTCCTGACAAAAATGAGGCACCGGAAATAATAGCTTTAGGAAGAGGAGAGGCAGCAGAGAAAATTATTGAAAAAGCCAAGGAAAGCAATGTACATATATATGAAGATGAAGAACTTGCCACTACTTTAAATACATTTAACATAGGTGATGAAATACCACCTGAGTTATATGAAGTTGTGGCTGGAATATTTTCTTTTATTAAATCTTTAGACGAAAAATATGGAGAAAGAAAATGATTAATAAAAAAGAGATAGGAACAATTGGAGAAGAGATGGCAGCAGAGTATCTTGAAAAAAACAATTATGAAATTTTAGAGAAAAACTTCAGGTACAAAAGACTAGGTGAGATTGACATAATTTCCCGGGAAAGCGACAATATTTGCTTTATTGAAGTAAAGACCAGGAGTACTTTAAAATACGGTCTTCCAAGGGAATCGGTGAACTTTAGAAAGCGGGAAAACATCAAAAAACTTGCACAAATATACATTAATAGACATAATATGCACGATGAAATTATAAGATTTGATGTTGTTGAAATTTATATAGAAAAAAATCAAGACAATATTAATTTAAAGGAAATAAAGCTAATTAAAAATGCCTTTTAAAAGGGGTGATATTTTTTGCATACGGGACACAGAAAGAGGCTTAAAAACAGGTTTTTAGAAGAAGGATTGGATAGTTTTGAACCACATCAGGTTTTAGAGCTTCTTTTATTTTTTTCTATTCCAAGAAGGGATACAAATGAAATAGCCCATAAACTTTTAAAAAAATTTGGTTCACTGTCCGGGGTTTTTGAAGCTGATATAAAAGAGTTGGTAAAAGTAGAGGGTATAGGAGAAAACTCAGCTTTTTTAATTTCAATGATTCCTCAATTATCAAGAAGGTACCTTAATGATAAGTGGAGGGACAAGCCAGAACTAAATAGTTCTTCAAAGGCTGGGGAATATGCTATTTCACTTTTTGCAGGAAGAACCTATGAAGTATTTTATGTAATTTGTCTTGATGCACAAAATAGAGTAAATTATGCAGCTTTAGTTCATGAAGGGACAATAAATGAAGCACCCATTTACCCAAGAATTATAGTTGAGACAGCTTTAAGGCATAAAGCTAACAGTGTAATACTTGCTCATAATCATCCAGGTGGAAGCCTTAATCCCTCAAGAGGGGATATTGAAGCAACTAAAGTAATAAAAAATGCCCTAGAATCCATTTCAATAAAAGTAGTTGACCACATAATAGTATGTGGTGAAAGGTATGTGAGTTTTGCAGAAAGAGGTCTTTTAGTTCTTTAGTCAAAACTGATACCTTTAGTTTTAAGTTTCTTTTCTACATATTCATCAACAAATGCTTTAATTACCGTTAATACCGGTACGCCTAAAAACATACCTAAAGCTCCAAACATTCCTCCACCCACAATTATAGCAGTTATTATAAGAAGAGGACTTACGCCTACTTGATCTCCAATGATTTTAGGTCCTAGGTACCATCCGTCAAATTGCTGAAGCAAGAATATTATTATTGCCACCCAGATGGCCTGTATAGGATTGATAAACAATGTTACAACTACTGCAGGAATAGCACCCACAAAAGGTCCTACATATGGAATCATATTGGTTACTCCAACAATTAAGCTAAACAAAAGTGCAAATTTTATTCTAAAAATAGAAAGCAATATAAGACAGAGAATACCTATAATTAAAGAGTCTAAAGCTTTTCCAAACATATATTTTGAAAATATGTAATTTGATTTTTTCAAATTAGAAATAATGCTAAAGGCATTTCGCTTATTTAACAGGGCATATGTTAATTTTTTGGCAGCCCTGAGTATTTTTTCTTTATCAGCTAAAATATATATGGAAATAATCAGCCCAATTAAAAATTTCAAAATATAAGAAGTAAGGCTTAATGTACTTGTAAGTAAAAAATTCACAGGCACATCAACAAAATTATTTATTTTAGATGTAAACCTTTCTAAATTATTTCGAATATAAGTTTCCACTCCGTACTTGTCATAACTTTTTAATTTTTCAATAGTTTCACTTATCTTTGTTTCAGTGGTTTCTATATAATCCGGAACATCATTGGCAAGTTGTTTAATACTGGTGGATATAGCTGGAGTAATAACTGTTATTAAAATTCCTAGAACTGCTATAAAAACAACATATATAATTGAAATACTCAAAATTCTTCGTATTTTAAGCTTTTTTTCTAATAATACCATTAAGGGATTTAAAAAGTATGCAATTGCAAATCCCCAGATTATATAAGTAAAAAGGGATATTATGTATTTTAAAATACCTTGTATTTCCGATAGAAAAATAGAAGGATTATTTATTAGTTTGTAAAGCAATAGTCCAATAATTATAATAGGAATATAATCAGAATGAGGTATTTTTTTACCTTTAAAAAACAATTATGGACAACTCCTTTTTATAAAATGAAAACACAGAAAGTAAACCAAGTAAATTATATCATATAGCACAAATGGGTGCAATGAAAAAGATTTTATTATATATCGTCATATTTGTAGTTTTTTTTAAATATGATAATATAATTTAAGATATTATATTTTTAAAGGATGTGTTTATATGATTATTATAGATGCTCACTGTGATACAATAACTAAAATAATGGAAATCAATTCAAGTTTATATAAAAATAATTGTCATGTGGATATACAAAGGTTAAAAAAATATAAAAATTATGTTCAATTTTTTGCGGCTTTTGTAGACAAGTCACTTTATTCAAATACATTAAAAAGAGCACTAGAAATAATTGATGTATTTTATAAAGAGGTGGAAAGCTGCAAAGACCACATAATGTTATGTTGTAATTACAATGATATAAAAAAGGCTTTTATGGAATATAAAATTGCTGCAATACTTTCAATTGAAGGTGGTGAAGCACTTCAGGGAGATATTAGCATGCTGAAAATATTTTACAGGCTTGGGGTGCGAAGCTTATGTCTTACATGGAACTATAGAAATGAAATAGCAGATGGGGTTTTTGAATCAGAATCTAGAGGAGGACTTACCCTATTTGGAAAAGAAGTTGTAAAGAATATGAATTCTTTGGGAATGCTTATAGATTTGTCCCATATATCTGAAAGGGGATTTTGGGATGTAATGGAACTTAGTAAACAGCCTGTTATTACATCTCATTCAAATGCAAAAAAAATATGTTCCCATATAAGAAATCTCAATGATGAGCAGATAATGGCTATAAAAAATAATGGGGGAGTAATAGGAATAAACTTATGTCCTGATTTTTTAAGTGATAATAAAGATGCATATTTAAAAGATATCATTAAACATATTGAATATATAGTGGGTTTAACAGGAATTGACCATATAGGTTTAGGGGCAGATTTTGATGGTATAGACTCACTTCCAAAGGATATAAACGGTGTAGAAGATATTTATAAAATAGCAGACGAACTTTTAAAGCTTAATTATTCCAATGAAGATGTGGAAAAGTTTTTAGGAAAAAACTTTTTAAGAATAATAAAAGAAATATTGTAAGAGCCCGTGATGATCTTCGCGCTGGCTAAATATCAACTTTCTTTTATTATGAAAATCAATAAGTAACCTTTGCTCGACTATATACAAGAACAAGCTGCCTGTTTATGAAGGTCATATAGAACTTTGAGTAATTAATACTTCATATTAACACTGCATATAAATATACCATATAATACTTCATACAAATACTCAAAATAATTCTAGTTGCTCCTGTAATAATCTTAACTCGAACTGTATACATCCATATTAAACAGACATATAGAGCTCTTCCCTCCGACTAATACCAAGCCTTAGCGTCAACTTATCGGACGAAACCTGGTATTACTCTTTGGCCGAATTCTATAAAGCTCATAAAACCTTACAGAACTCTTGGTTCAACCATCACGAACCCTTGTACTAATATTATTGCCGGTAAAAAAGAAAATATACAAGAAAATTAAAAAAATTTTTAAAAATTTTTTTTTAAAATAATTTGAAGCAAAAAAACAATTTAGCTTGCATTTAAAACAAAAAAACAGTTATATCAGATTTCTTTTAAAATAGTTAAAAAATTAACACTCTCAAATGTTATTTAATAAAAAACTTTTTATTGCATACATATAAAATGTCAGATAATTTTGCATTTTAAATATCAGTATCTTGCAAAAAACATTATATTATATTAAAATTAGAGATAGAAAAATTAACTTATTTTTAAAATTTTATTTATATAGCATATTTAGGGATAAGTATGCTAAACTAAAATAGTTGTTAAATTCAAAAAGTGGGACATAATATGATTTTTGGAGGATTGTAAATGGAACTTTCAAAAAGGGCACTTTCAATTAGCCCGTCTTCCACTCTTGTTATTGATGCAAAAGCAAAAAAAATGAGATTAGAGGGAGTGGATGTAGTAGGATTTGGGGCAGGAGAGCCAGACTTTGATACGCCAGAGCATATTAAAGAAGCTGCAGTAAAAGCAATAAAAGAAGGATTTACAAAATACACTCCTGCATCAGGCATGTTAGAGCTTAAAGAGGCAGTATGCAGGAAATTGAAAAAAGACAATGGACTGGAATACAAGCTGGAAAATATTGTTATAAGCAATGGGGCAAAGCATTCCCTTGCAAATATTTTTCAAGCCATATGTAATCCAGGAGATGAGGTTATTATACCTTGTCCCTGCTGGGTAAGCTATCCTGAAATGATAAAAATGGCAAGTGGAAAGCCTATTAGATTAAAAGCTACTGAAGAAGAGGGATTTAAACCTTCTATTGATAAATTTTTAGGTGCTATTACAGAAAAGACAAAGGCAATTATAATAAATAGTCCTAGTAACCCCACTGGAATGGTATATACAGAGGAAGAACTAAGAGAAATAGCTAAAATAGCTGTTGAAAAGAAAATATATATTATCTCTGATGAAATATATGAAAAGTTAATATACGATAATTTAAAGCATGTAAGTATTGCATCTTTTAATGAAGAAATAAAAGATTTGACTATTTTGGTAAATGGAGTTTCTAAGTCATATTCCATGACAGGATGGAGAATAGGATATACTGCATCAAATGAAAAAATAGCAGATGTTATGACTAATATTCAAAGTCACTTCACTTCAAATCCCAATTCAATAGCACAAAAGGCAGCTTTAGCAGCATTAGATGGAAATGATGATATAATAGATGCTATGATTTCTGAGTTTGTTAAAAGAAGAGATTATATGGTAGACAGGATAAACTCAATAGAAGGAATTTCCTGTATTAAACCAAACGGTGCTTTTTATGTAATGATGAACATTTCAAAATTAATAGGAAAAGAAATTAAGGGAGTTAAAATTACAGGTTCTGATGTTTTTGCAAATGTTCTTTTGGAAAAAGCAAATGTTGCTTTAGTGCCGGGTTCTGGTTTTGGAACGGATATTCATGTAAGGCTTTCATATGCAACTTCTTTTGAAAATATAACGGAAGGTTTAAATAGAATTGAAAAATTTTTAAATAAGTAATATAATTTATGATGTTGAGCATTTTAAATTAAATGCTGGCAGGATGTGCCAATAATAAAGCTAATTTTTAACCTAATACTATTATTTGGCCATTCCTAATTTTCAATCTCATATTTATAAATAGCTTAGACGGGATATATTTTTATAATCCCGTATTTTTTTGTTATAATAGCTGGAT
>JGI24712J26585_10004645_pt1 | contig 10401 bp, 8 predicted proteins | sample BioPla3DNA2_FD_26585 | JGI IMG/M metagenome (IMG submission 26585)
TTTCAATATCGTTGGACTTCTTTCCACCTCCACAAGCAGCAATGGCAAACATCATCGCAACTAAAAGAAGCATAGTTAATACTTTTTTCATAGCCATTTTCTTTCCTCCTTTTAATTAATAAAGGTTCCTCATGTCAAAAAAGTTTTTGTCATAATGTTTGTCTGGTTATTTTTATATGTATTATTATTGTTGGTTTTGTGAGTTAGATTATAAATCTTACTCTTCTTTAATTTAATTATATATTTTTTAGCTTATTTATAATAGTTCTAACATGATTTTTCACTATTTATTTACTATATTGTTTTTAAATATAAAAAAGATGAAATCCAATATTAATAGAATTTCATCTACAATAACAAATATAAAACTAAAATAATAAGAAAATATATATTTTACACCTATTCATTCCACTGCCCTAGCATATTTTTCATCCATGCATAAACATCCATTGAATATACCTTTTCAAGATTTTCTGGTGTTAAAACCTTGTCAATTTCTCCATATGCTATAACTTTACCTTTATCAAGCAATAATGCATGAGTACCATAAGCCTTTGCTAATGATAAATCATGTACAACAGATATTACTGCTCTTTTATCATTGCGATACCATTTTGAAACAAGCTCTAATATCTGTTTTTGATAAATAAGATCAAGATAATTTGTAGGTTCATCAAGCATCAGTATTTTAGGATCTTGCGCAAAAACTTGAGCTAAAAATGTTCTTTGTAATTCTCCTTTTGATAAAGTTAAAACAGATCTATTCACAAACTCACTTAGTCCAGTAAGCTTTAAAGCATTTTGAATCTTGTCTTCATCCTGTCCACTTTTTTGAGAAAAAATACCTGGCGCATAAGCATAACGACCCAAACTTACCACTTCATTTACAGTAAAAGGATAATTCACATAATAACTTTGAGACAACACACCTAAATTTTGTGCTAATTCTTTTGGCTTATAAGTCTTTATGTCTTTATTTAAATAAAAAACATCACCAGTATAATCTATATACTGCGATACAGCATTAATTAGTGTAGATTTACCAGCACCATTAGGACCTACTACCATAAGCCATTGATTTTCTTCCACAAAAAAATCATTATTTTCTAATATATTAAATTTCCCATAATTTACAGACAAGTTCTTTACTTCAAGTAACTTCATCTTTGTATACTCCTTGTTCTATAAAAAATAATGACAAATATAATAGATCCAATAAAAGATGTTACAACACCTATTGGAAGTTCTAATGGATTTAAAAGTATTCTTGAAATAAGATCAGCTAACATAAGAAATATTGCACCACCAAACAAAGATGCAGGTAAAAGTCTTTTGTGATTTGGTCCTACAATCATACGTACTACATGTGGTGTTACAAGCCCTACAAAACCTATAGTACCACCAATAGATACACAAACTCCTATAAGTATGGATACAGTAATAAGTATTAAAAGCTTTACACCTCTTATATTGACACCTATATGCATTGCATTTTCTTCTCCAATTGCAAAGCATTAAGCTCTTTACTTAAAGAAAAAATTATAACACTACATATAATAAGAGTAATAAATAAAAGTAATGCATTTTGATAACTACTACCAGCAAGAGAACCCATTGTCCAAAACGTAATATGTTTTACCTTATCTGATGCAAAAGTAATTATAAGTGACATAATACTACTTACAAACATTGAATATATTACCCCTATCAAAATTATTGTATTTGTAGATAGAGAATAATCAAGCTTATAAGCAAGCGACAAAATAATTAAAAGAGATATAAAAGCAAAAAGCATTGCCATTAATATCGTACCTGATAGTGGCAAAGATGGAATAGTGATTCCAAAAGCAATTGCAATAACAGCTCCTAAAGATGCACCAGAAGATACACCAAGTGTAGAACCATCAGCTAAAGGATTTTTTAATAAACCTTGCATAGCTCCACCACACAAAGATAAAGATGCTCCTACTAATGCAACACATATTACTCTAGGCAATCTAGAAGCATAAATAATAGCTGGTGAGGAAATCTCATTAGGTATTGGCAATCTAAAAATTGTATTCCATATTATTGTAATAGTGTTTTTAAACGGCACACTTACACTACCTATACTTACACAAAGTATCAGCACAGCAAATGTAACAAGCATAAAAACAACATATTCCCAAAGTTTGAAGTTTTCTCTTTGTTTCATATTAAATCCTCTTATTTAAAATGATTATTCTACTTGTATAGTTTATTCTCCATAAACAAAATCAAACATCAACTTTGCACCATCTACAAGACGTGGAGCAGGACGAGAAAGTTCATTATTTGAAAGATTTANTATTGCTCCATTTTTCACAGCTGTAATATCTTCCCANCCTTTACGAGACATAATCTCTTCTTCAGGAGTAGGNCCTTCTCCAAAATACATAGAAATTGTCACAATATAATCTGGATTACGCTCCATAACTTGTTCTTCAGAAATTTCACCCCANCCAACAANATCATCAAAGACATTTTTAAGGTTTAAAATCTCACANATCTCATTCATAAAAGTACCACTACCAGCAGTCCACAAACCATACTCTAATGGAGAAACTTCAAAGTATACAGTCTTTGTATCTTCANTTGTAGCTTTACTAGCTAAATCATCAAAACTTGATTTCATATCATTAATTATTGATGTAGCTTCATCATTTTTACCCATCAATTCACCAATAAGTTTTATAGATGTATAAACACCTTCAATATCCTGTGCCTCAGATACAACAACTTTTATACCAGCTGCTTCTAAAGCTTCAACCTGTTCTTCAGTCTGAGCCATAGTACTCATAAATACAACTTGTGGTTCAAGATTGATAATCTGTTCAATATTGGTATTAGCCCCAGATTCAACTGCAGTTACATCAACTACCTCTAAAGGATAATCACAATATTCTCCCCTACCAACTAATGCATCACCAGCACCAATAGCATATATTATTTCACAATCTGAAGCAGTAAGTGCTACAACACGTGTTGCTGGTTCATCAAGTGTAATTTCTCTTTCTTTCATATCAGTAACTGTTATTGATGTTTCTACTTGTTGATTTTGATCAATAGAATCACTAGGTGATACTGTTTGTTTACAACCTGTAAACAGCGACAACACCAACATTACTATTAAAACAACTTTAATCTTTTTATTATATTTCATTTTTAAAACACTCCTTTCAAAATATAAATGAACGTTGTTGCGTTTTCATTAACTAATATGATACGATTTCATCATAAAATTTCTATTTAATAGTGAGACAATTATATCAAATGGCTTAAAGTGTCTCAACTTTCATTTAANTTNATAATACATACTTAAGGAGGATTGGTTTATGAAAATTAGNGATTTATTAAAAAGTAAAACATTATCACTCTCATTTGAGGTATTTCCACCTAAAACTGAGACTGACTTTGAAAATGTAAAAAGAGCAACTGAAGAAATAGCTAAGCTTAAACCTTCTTTTGTAAGTGTTACATATGGTGCTGGTGGAGGTACTAGTCGTTACACCTTAGATATCGCAAAAAATATAAAAGAAACTTATGGAGTACCATCTTTAGCACACCTTACATGTATCTCTTCTACTAAAGAAACAGTTAAGGAAAGAATTAATGATATAAAATTAGCTGGAATAGAAAATGTGTTAGCTCTTCGTGGTGATATTCCAGAAAATATGAAAGATTCAGATAGAAAAAACTGGAGCTATAATTATGCAGTAGAACTTGTACGTGAATTAAAAGACTCAGGAAATAATTTCTGTATAGGTGGAGCTTGTTATCCTGAAATTCATCCTGAAAGTAAAAATCAAAAAGAAGATATTTTATATCTTAAAGAAAAAGTAGATGCAGGTTGTGAGTTTTTAACAACACAAATGTTTTTTGATAATAACCTACTTTATAATTTTCTTTATAAGATAAGAGAAGCTGGAATTACTGTACCTATTATTCCAGGAATAATGCCTATAACAAATGCAAGACAAGTAGAAAGAGCTATTAAACTATCTGGTGCTTTTATGCCACAACGATTTAAAAGCCTTGTGGATAAATTTGGAGATGATCCTGAAGCTATGAAACAAGCTGGTATTGCTTATGCGACTGATCAAATAATTGATTTATATGCAAATGGAATAACCAATGTCCATGTTTATACTATGAACAAACCAGATGTCGCAAAAAAGATTCAAAGTAATCTTTCTAATATTTTAGGAAAATGAATACAATAATTACAAAAACATATAAATCATTACCATTTAATGAAAAAGAAGCACTACGTTATGCTGGCTGTAAAATACCTGATGAAGAAACTCTTAAACTACTTAATTCTAGTATTAAAGAAATAGAAGATAAGCTAACTTATAAAGTATGTTATGGAGTATTTCCACTTAACATAAAAGATGACTTATGTGATTTTAATGTATTTTCAGTTCAATCATCTAAACTTGCAAAAAATCTTAATNNNTGTAGTAATGTAGTTATCTTTGCGGCAACAATAGGTGTAGGAATTGATAGGCTTATTTCAAAATACGGAAAAATCTCTCCAGCAAGATCAGTAATGATAAGTGCTTTAGGAAGTGAACGTATAGAAGCACTTTGCGATAGATTTAATAAAGACTTTGAATTTGAAAATGAAGTTAGTCTAAAACCTCGTTTTAGTCCTGGGTTTGGTGATTTATCATTAATGATTCAAAAAGATATTTTTTCAGTACTTGATTGTCCACGTAAAATTGGACTTAGCCTTAATGATAGTTTACTTATGTCCCCTACAAAATCTGTGACAGCTTTTGTTGGTATTATTAATAAAAAGGAGTGTTTATAATTTGAATTTTACAGAATTTTTAAAAACAAATAATGTTTGCCTTGATGGAGGAATGGGAACACTTTTACAAAATCAGGGTTTAAAACCTGGAGAAAAACCAGAAGTATGGAACATTACTCATCCTGATATCATAATAGATATTCATAGACAATATTTTGATGCTGGAAGTAATGTAGTTTGTACAAACACTTTTGGAGCAAATTTATTAAAGTTTAATAAAGATGAACTAGAAGCTATTATAAAAGCCGCTATTGAAAATGCAAAAATAGCAAGAGACACAAGTAAATCACAAAAAAATAAATATATAGCTCTTGACATTGGACCTTCTGGAAAGATGTTAAAACCTTTAGGAGATCTTGATTTTGAAGAAGCTGTTTCTATTTTTGCGCAAACTGTAAAATTTGGTGTTAAATATGGTGTGGACCTTATTTTAGTAGAAACTATGAATGATTCATATGAAACAAAAGCAGCTTTACTTGCGGTTAAAGAAAACTGTGACCTTCCAGTTATTGTCACAAATGCTTATAGCGAAGATGGAAAATTAATGACTGGTGCATCTCCTTTTGCATGGTTGCTTTACTTGAAGGTATGGGAGTTGATGCACTTGGTGCAAACTGTTCCTTAGGACCTAAACAACTTACAGGTGTTGCAAAAGAATTAATTAAATATTCTTCAGTTCCTGTTGTTTTAAAACCAAATGCAGGTCTTCCAAAGTTAATTGATGGTAAAACTGTTTTTGATGTAGAACCAAAAGAATTTGCAAAAGATGTTGCAGCTCTTGTAAAAGAAGGACTACGTGTTTTTGGTGGTTGTTGCGGTACAACACCTGATTTTATAAAAGAACTAGTTTTAGAAACTAATGATTTGCCTGTAATACCTGTAACAGATAAAAATCATACAGTTGTTTCATCATATAGTCATGCTGTTACTTTTGATGATGTCCCTATTCTTATTGGAGAACGTATTAATCCAACAGGTAAAAAACTTTTTAAACAAGCTCTTTTAAATAATGATATGGATTATATTTTATCTGAAGGTATTAAACAACAAGAAAAAGGTGTTGATATATTAGATGTTAATGTAGGAATACCTGAAATTGATGAAGTGAAAACGCTTGAAAATACTGTTTTAGAATTACAATCAGTAACTTATCTTCCATTACAAATAGATACATCAAATATTGATGCAATGGAAATGGCTTTACGTAAATATAACGGTAAAGCAATGATAAATTCTGTTAATGGTAAAGAAGAAAGTATGAAAGCTATCTTTCCACTTGTAAAAAAATATGGTGGATTAGTAGTTGCTTTAACACTTGATGAAAATGGTATACCAGAAACTTCTTCTAAAAGAGTTGAAATTGCAAAAAAGATTTTAAATACTGCAAAAACTTATGGAATAAGTAAAAAGGATATTATTTTTGATCCTTTAGCAATGACAATAAGTGCAGATAATTTAGCCGCAAAAGTAACTCTTGATGCACTTTATCAAATAAAAAATGAACTTGGTTGTCACACTTCTTTAGGTATTTCTAATGTTTCATTTGGACTACCTAATAGAGATGTAGTAAATAGTACCTTTTTTGCACTTAGCTTAGCAAAAGGACTTAGTGCAGCAATAATGAATCCTTTTTCTAATGAAATGATGAAAGTTTATTATAGTTATAATGCACTTTCTGGTTTTGATGCAAACTGTGAAAAATATATTGCTAATGCTGATTCTTTTACAGTTACCACAAAAACTGTAGAAACAAAAAAAGAAATTAATGAAATAGAAATTGCATCTAAGCTTCAACACTCAATAATTAAAGGCTTAAAAGATAAAGCTGCTGAATATACTAAGGATTTACTTAAAACAACTCCTTATCTAGAAATAGTTAATAATGAAATCATTCCCGCACTTAATACTGTAGGAACAGGATTTGAAAATAAAACACTTTATCTACCTCAACTTTTAATGAGTGCAGAAGCCGCAAAAAGTGCATTTGAAAAAATAAAAGAATTTACAACTCTTTCTGGCAGTGCTCCTGCAAATAAAGGAGACTTTGTAATAGCTACTGTAGAAGGCGATATACATGATATTGGAAAAAATATTGTAAAACTTTTACTTTCAAATTATGGGTTTAATGTAATTGACCTAGGTAAAGATGTACCATGTCAGACTGTAGTAGATGCAGTTATTAAACATAATGCCCCTATTGCTGGACTATCAGCGCTTATGACTACAACAGTTCCTGCAATGGAGAAAACAATAAAACTTTTAAGAGAGCAAGCTCCATGGTGTAAAGTTGTTGTTGGTGGAGCAGTACTTACACTAGAATATGCAATGAAAATAGGCGCAGATAAATATGCAAAAGATGCTATGGAAACAGTTCGTTATGCTGAAGAAGTTATGAAAGATATCAAAAGATAGGTTTATAAGCCTATCTTTTTATTATTTTTAATATTTTTTCATATTTTAAATTTCACACTAAAATGGTTATTTTATCTGGTTTTTCTTTTGTTTTTCTTTTAAACTCTCTAGTTTCTCTAACTTGGAACAAGTTACTCTATTTGATAAAATATAATTGAAATAAGAAAAGGATAAAATTATGCGAATACTTTTTCTCACATCAAATATTGGCGGTGGCCATACACAGGCTGCTAAAACTTTGGCGGATGGTTTTTCTAAGCATCCACTTAATCATGAAGTGAAAATTATAGATATCATAGAAACATTTAGCCCTTTACTTTCTAAAGTTGTACTAGAAAGCTATCTAGCTCTTTTACGCCATGCACCAACTTTATGGGGTATGTTTTATGATCAATTTATGGAACCTAAAAGTGGTTCAGATACCACAGAAATACTTAATCGTATTATTTCTCCAGAAATAATGAAATGCATTGATGACTTTCAACCTGATTTGATTGTTAATACCTACGCTTTAGGTAGTACAGTAATTGGTTCGCTTAAACAAAGAAAGTTATTAGATATTCCTGCAGCTACAGTCATTACAGATTATAATATCAATTCATTTTGGATTCACCCTGGTATTGATCGCTATTATGTTGCAGCAGATGCTTTAAAACCACTCTTAGCAAATTTTAATATTCCTGTAGATAATATAAGACCTTTAGGCCTACCTGTTAGACCAGTTTTTCTTGAAGCAAAAGCCATTTCTCCAAGTGAGATGCGCAAGCAACTAGAACTAGAAGAAAAAAATACTATTCTTTTTATGGGTGGAGGACTAGGACTTGGTGATATTATGCAAATTGTTGGTAAAATAGATAAAGTATTAGATAATTCACAATTACTAATTGCATGTGGTCATAATAAGGAACTATTNTATAATGCACAACAATTAGAAGTAAGTAACAAACTCATTCCATTTCCTTATACTGAGGAAATTGANAAATATATGCAAGCTTCAGACTTTATAATTACTAAACCAGGNGGATTAACTTTATCTGAATGCATGGTGTTAAATAAACCTCTAGCTTTAATTTCACCTATTCCTGGACAAGAATCAAATAACCAATTCTTTTTCCTAAATCAAGGTATTGCTATATCATTGCCAAATAATAAATACGCTGGAATTATTTTTAAGACTTTTAGTAATAATAAACTAAGATTAGAAAGTATGATTCGCTTGCAACAACAACTAGGTAAACCAAATTCTACAAAAGATATTATAGAAGACCTTATTAATTTGGTAGAAGATAAATAAACTAAAGTTTTTAAAACATAGCACTTTGATTAGTAATCATAAAAAAAGAGCAATAACACTTTTAGATTATCTATTTAGTTATAGCTCTTTTATTTTGATAAACTATTATTTTACAAACTCTGCAGCTGCTCTACCTGCTTGTCTACCAAATGCAAGATAGAATGCAATAGCTGAACCACTACCTGGATATTCTTTATACATTACTTGTCCAGAAGCAACTTCTCCTGCAGCATATAATCCTTTAATAACTTGATCTTGATTGTTTATAACTTCACCATCAATTGTAGTTACAATACCACCAATAGATCCTGAATTACCCATAAAGAGTTTAAGTGCATAATAAGTAGGGCCCTCAATTTTTTGTAAATACTGTGCATCTTTATCAAAGTCTTCATCTTTACCTTTAGCTGCTAATTCATTATAACGAGCTACAGTAGCATCTAATTTTTCTACATCAGCTTGAATAAGTTCAGCTAATTCTTCAATAGAGTCAGCTTTAAATGCCATTCCATTTTCTATTGAAGCTTCAACACGATCATTGCCTTGGTCTGTTATTGCCCAAATTTCATTAAAACCTAAATCCATTAGTATTCTTGTTCTTGTAAAATGGAATCTTGTCTCATCCATAAAACGATCACCTTCTGGAGTAACATAGAGTCCTTTATATTCTTCACCATAACCATAAAATGTTGGGCTATTAACACCTAAGTCAATACCTGAATCATGGAATAACAATTTTGCATCAACTGCTTTAGCCATAATAATTCCATCACCAGTATTTCCTTTATTTCCACCATGAGCCATACTTCCTAATTTAAGGAATGGATGATATTCTTTCATAAGTTCTTCGCTTCCTGCAAAACCACCAGTAGCAAGAATTACAGCTTTAGCATTAATTGTAATATCATCACCTTTTTCATTAGTTGCTTTAACTCCGACAACTACTCCATCTTCTACAATTAATTCAGTTGCTGGTGTTTGTAATAATACTTGTCCGCCTAATTCAATGATTTTTTCTGTTAGAGGTTCTGTAAATCCTACACCACCACCTGCTGGAACATCATCAAAACCAGCTGTTCTATGTCCAAAGCTTAGTTCATGAGATGAATGAAGTTTAGTAATTTCTTCTTTCATTTCAACTCCATTTTCAATCATCCAGTCAATATTTTCACCTGATGTTTTTGCGGCTAACTCAATGAATTCTTTGTCTGCTTTTCCTTCAGATACTTCATACCAGTAATCTGCAAGATCTTGAGCAGTTTCTGTTCGGTTTAGTTTTTTAGAAATACTAGATTCAGCTGCTAGGATAAGTCCTCCCGACATCATAGTGCTTCCACCAGTAACTGGCATCTTTTCTATTAAGATAACTTCAGCTCCATTTTGAATTGCTTCTAAAGCTGCTGATAAACCAGCGATACCTCCTCCAACAACAACAATTTCTGTGTCTAGTGTTATTTCTTCACCTTCACTAGATGTTGCTATCTCTTTTTCAAAATCAGATACTTTTAATCCTGCCTTTTCAATTGCCTGTTTAACTGCATCAATGATTCCATTTGACGTATTGGTTGCNCCTGTTACAACATCAACTTTAATTGAGTTGTATTCAACAATTGCTTTAGGGATATCNTTNAGTGCAGCATCAGAAATACCAGGTGTTTCATTGTGTTCTAATACTTTNACTNCTGTGATTACATCCCCTTCGAATGTTACTTCAACTTGAAGTCCTTCTGCGTGACCTTTAGTAGTTATAGAAATAACCTGTGCTTCATTTGATTTTGGTGCACCACAACCTACGACAAGAAGTAGCACCAAAAATAATGATAGAAATTTTTTCATTATTCCACCTTCCTTATATATTTGA
>JGI24712J26585_10004650_pt1 | contig 10394 bp, 11 predicted proteins | sample BioPla3DNA2_FD_26585 | JGI IMG/M metagenome (IMG submission 26585)
CTGAAGATATATCTACTAAGGGAATATTAACGGAAGCAGGCAGCAAAATCCTGAAGGATTATATCCCGCCTTTTAATGCTACCATAATAGAAAAACTGCTGGCAGAAGATGCAATAATCCCGGGCAAAGTNAAAATACCTGAATTCAGTTTGNAAGACAGTGAATACAGTGCTAGATGTGTTTTGGACAAGGGTGCATTGGTGGTCGTTGGTTCCTCCGGTGGAGGAAAAGATGTAATAAANCTTGAACCCAGTTATGGCCTGGTATCGAGATATGGAATTATTTCAGCTACTTCCAGCCTGAGTCCTCTCACCCTTGTGGCTAAGGAAATAAATGATCTTGCCTTGGTTCTGGATATAATAAGCGGATATGATAGAAAAGATTCCACTTCTGTGGATTTGACACAGAGGGACGGTTCTTTTAAACACAACACAGGAAAAGCTGCCCCCCCGGTATCACCCACAGCATCAGACGTGGCTCCGGTATCAAAAGTGAAAATAGTAAGGGAACTCTCAAATAATAATCTTGTGGAGGATATAAAGNAATTAGGGATAAATACAGAAGAAATTATAATAGAGACTGCAAAATATATACTTCCCGCATTTAGAATTCTATCAAGTGCGGAGTTTGCATCTGCTACCGCCAGATATGACGGTATAAGATATGGATACAGGTCTGACAATTATGAAGACAGAGAGGAATTATACAAGAATACCAGATCGGAAGGATTTGGGAAAGAAGCAAAGAAAACCATCATATTTGGTAATCATGTGATCAATGCGGGGCAATATGACCGCTATTACAAAAAATCACAGCAAGTAAGAAGCTTAATCAAAGATGAAATAGATAAAATCTTGAAAGACGGTTCAATCCTACTATTGCCATTATCGGATAATTTAGATGAAAATCTAAAGAAAGGTTATAAGGAGTTAGGGAGTATGACAGGATACCCTGTGCTTTCAATACCATACAGAAACGCCGAAGATGAATATACAGAGCTGAGCCTACTTTCTTCAGGCTTTGATGAAAAAACCCTGATACAATTTGCCGACAAGATTGAAAAGATACTTGATTCTCATGGAGGTGAGAAATAATGGATAAAGATTACGAAATAGTAATAGGAGTAGAAGTTCATGTGGAGCTGAAAACAAAGACAAAAATATTTTGTGCCTGTACTACAGAATTTGGCGGTGAACCGAATACCCATTGTTGCCCGGTATGTATGGGATTTCCCGGAACATTGCCCGTGTTGAATGAAGAAGTTGTAAACTATGCTATACAGGCAGGGCTGGCCACAAACTGTGAAATCGCCGAAAACAGTAAACAAGACAGAAAGCATTACTTCTATCCTGACCTGCCGACTTCCTATCAAATATCCCAGGACGAACTGCCNATCTGTTACAACGGACGTCTGGATATTGAAGTGGGGGGAAACAAAAAAACTATAGGAATTACCAGAATCCATATAGAGGAAGATGCGGGAAAGCTGATTCACAGAGATGGTCTGGGTACCTTGGTAGATTACAACCGCAGCGGGGTGCCNCTAATAGAAATTGTTTCCGAACCGGATCTGAGGTCGGCAGAAGAGACAAGGGCATTTTTACAGAAACTTCGTGCCATAATGCTGTATATAGGAGTATCGGACTGTAAAATGAACGAGGGATCCTTTAGATGCGATGTGAACCTGTCTGTCAGGAAAAAGGGAGAAAAGGAGTATGGTACAAGAACGGAGATGAAAAACCTGAACTCCTTCCAATCTGTTATGAGAGCCATAGAATATGAAGCACAAAGACAAATCAAGGAAATAAAAGACGGTGGAACCATAATACAGGAAACCAGGCGTTTTGACCAAGATAGCGGAAAGACCTTTTCCATGAGAAGCAAAGAAGATGCACAGGATTATAGATATTTGCCGGATGCGGATTTAATGCCCATAGTAATAGATAAAGCAAGAATAGAAGGACTGAAAAAAACATTACCCGACCTGCCGGATGTAAGAAAAAAATTATATATGGAGAGATACGGCCTGAATAGTTATGATGCAGAGCAATTGATCTCATCAATAGATATCGCGGATTACTTTGAAAAGGCAGTTAAACTATGCAAAAACCCCAAAACTCTGGCAAATATAATGATTACGGAAGTATTCNGAATTGTAGATACTGACGATTTCGCGGCACCTTTTTCATATAAACATTTAGCTGAATTAGTTGATTTACTGGAAGATGGAACAATAAACAGCAGTACAAGCAAAAAGATTCTAGAGGAAATGATAAAAGAGGATAAATCACCTTCAGTAATTGTAAAGGAAAAAGACCTGGAACAAATTAATGATGTTGACACCCTCCTGCCTATAATCCAAGAAGCTATAACGAGTAGCAAAAAAGCAGTTAAGGAATATAAAGGAGGAAAAGAAAAGGCCTTACAAGCAATAATTGGCAAGATAATGGGTAAAACCGGAGGAAAAGCCAATCCGGAGACCACTATTAAATTGTTAAAAGAGAATTTAAAATAGGTAGAAATGCCATTAACATCAAAAATGAGTAAAGAATAAAACAAGGGGAATACTAATTTACTATAGGATTAATATTTCACGGTGGAGAATAATGGAGCATTAGACCTGCGCGGCACTGAATTCCAACAAACAGTTTGGGATGAACCCCTAAAGGTCCCTTTTGGTCGGGATGCCACATATGCGGAGATTGCTGAAAATATCCACAAGCCGGATGCTGCGCGGGCCGTAGACACCGCCATCGGGGCTAATCCAACGTTAATCGTGGCTCCATGCCATCGTATGTTCGGCAAACACGGAGAGTGGAGGGGTTATCGCGGGGGATTGGAAATGAAAAGACGGCTGCCGGAAATAGAAAGGTAAATAAATTATTCGAAGCCCGTTTCCGTTTATATAGAAATGATTATTACAAACCTATCATTCTTTCAAAATCCTCCCGGGAGATACCCGGAAAAATTGCATATCGATTCAGCTCCAATAAAGAATTTCCGGGCCTTACCCTGCCCGGTTTAACGGTAAAAGCCATTCGATAACCCAATTTTTTTAATATTTTCAGTGTTTGTTTGTTATAATGTCCATATGGATAAGCTAAATAAGCCGTATCTAATATTTTCATGCTCGTTTCCAGATCCTGCTCTATTTCATCCAATGGCCTTGTGACAAGACAACCCTGCCCGTTTTCATCCAACTTATGCAAATCATGTGTATGCGAGGCATATTCAAACACATCTTTGCTATTTTCAATTTCATTCCAACTCAAATATTGCAAATCACCGGCATCAAAAGATACAACCTCATCAGTATTCCAGCTTGAAATAAGAAAAATCGCCGCCTTGAACCCGTATCCCTTCAAAATGGGATATGCATATTCATAGTTGCTTTTATACCCATCATCAAACGTAATAAGCACACTTCGTTCGGGAAGGTTAATTTCTCCCTTCACGAACCTCTCCAATTCATTCAACCCGATAGTATAGTATCCATTCTTATGTAATAAACCCATATGTTCCTGAAAGGTNTCTACAGGTAAAACCGCACCGTTATCCTTATAGGGATTTTCATCATCCCTTAAAAGATGATGATACATTAAAACCGGAATATCCTTTGCCCATTTCCCGGATTTGTCCTTGTTTTTTATATTAAAGACATTTTTCATGACTGCCTTCCCCATTTTTTCACCAATGTACCTTTTAGCAGATGGAATTTTATTACAAACAAAAGATAATACAATACATAATATAAATCCGCTAACTATTAACTTTAGTATCGTGTTCGCATTTTTTCGCATCTTATCCTCCTATATAATCACATATATTTTATAACTATATTTCGAAAAATCAAGGTTTTTTTCATGGAAATACAAANNGATAGCCTTTTGTTTGCTTGTAGGGGAATTACAGGTTTANCTCTGAGTAAATATCTTGCAAATAGAACATAATATCTTNTATAAATAGTGTATTACAAACAAATGACCCTACCAGAGAACGGAGATATATACTATGGATTCAAATTTTACGCCGATAATTTGGCCGGAAGATAAAGCACCTGTGGAAGCAGTTGATTATAAACAATGCGAAGTATGCACACAAAAATCACGTGTTATCTGGGGCGAAGGAAATCCTAAAGCGCCTATCGTGGTTGTTTTAGACAATCCGGGGGCGAGGGAAGATAAAGAGGGCAGGGAATATGTCTGTGGGACAAGGCAAACATTACAAACGGCAATATACAGAGTAGGCTTAGATGTGAATAATGTTTATATAACCTATCTACTGAAATGCAGGCCCCTTCGCCAATACGACAAGGTAAGGGCGAGGGCGTTCAGCAAACCATTCCTTATTCAACAAATAAAGAAAATGCAACCCGAATTTGTTGTTTATTTAGGGGATGTTGTGGTTCAGTCAGTTTTTGATGACAATGAGGCCCATGTAAAAAATCTGAGAGGGGCATGGCATACGATAATGGGCTATCCGTCTGTTGTGTCCTATCATCCGTTAGCGGTAAGAAGGAGACCTAATCTTACATCTCGTTTTATGGAAGATTGGGAAATGCTGTCGCGGCGGTTTTTTAGCAAGACTTAAATTAACATGGCATAGCATCAGCCACCTGCAAAGGCGGTTATGAGCAACTTGCGGAAGTAAACCGCCTGCCAAATTGCGGGCGTTTTTTATTGTTGTCTGAAGGACGGGCATATTCNCCAACTTACCTTTCAGCCACTACAAGCATTTCGTAATCCTCTNTTGAAAGCCCATCATCCCTTGAAAAAGCACCCAATTTTGCTCCGAATATTTCTATCTTTTTATAGCCTAGGGATTTAAGCAGCCAGGTAATTTCACAAGGCACATAATATCTTTCATTACATTCAAGCTGGAATTCATTTCCATCATCATCGGTAAAANTAACCATATTATGATCCCTGAATGTCATTAAATCAAAACCTTCGTTTTTATAATGGCCAGCTGACCCATTATAAACAGATTNATGAAAGNCTTTGATGGAGTGATACAGAGGAAATAATCCATTGAGTGTTGTAAAGATAAATTTTGCCGAATTCTTCAACGATTTTNTAACATTTAATAGTTACAAGAATTTTTGCCTGCAATCAAGGATACAATGTATTATTTACAACGGGCACTAACTCCAGATTGTTTAACAAAACAAAGAGCCATTATTTTCTGACAATCATGGCCCCTTGTTTTATTGCAGCTAAAATTCACTTTTATCAAGCCCGCCTGTTACATTTTAGTGGTTAAGAACATAGGAAGGCCCATATGATCAATTTGATCCTGCAATTCTTCAATTTCATCCATATGTTCATCTTCGTCTTTCAGTATTTCCTGCAATATCTTTCGCGTGGCAAAATCATTTACTTCACCGGCCAGTTTAATTGCGGCATTGTATGCGGAAATGGCTTCCACCTCTGCAAGCCGATCATTTTCGAGCTGTTCAGGTACCTCCTTGCCTATAGAAATTTTTTTCAGGTTGTCCACAATAGGTGAGCCTTCAAGGAAAAGTATCCTCCCGATGAGTATTTCAGCGTGCTTCATCTCATCAATCGCCCGTTTTTCAAAATGTTCATGAAGCTTTTCATAGCCCCAATCCTCACACATCTCCGCATGGACTATGTACTGGTTAATGGATGTCAGTTCGTCAGCCAACAGTGAATTTAACGCACTGATTAACTTAGGATCGCCCTTCATTTTTATACCCCCTCATTATTAAGAAGCAGCCATATACGGCAGCTTCCTATATATAGTGTTGTTATACCCGTATAATACCATCTAAAACAGTAATCTGCAATGGATAACATCACGATGCGGCATGGGGACGCTTTGTGGCATGGGGACGCTTTGTTTGCCACATTAGGATGCCGCCGTATGCGGCATGGGGACGCTTTGTTTGCCACATTAGGATGCCGCCGTATGTAGACAAAATTCATTTACTGAATTTCATAGCTAATTTTTCCAACGCATCATCACATACTCTGTATACCGTCCATTTATCCATTGGAGCCGCGCCCATCCGTTTATAAAATTCGATTGATGGCTGATTCCAATCTAGGCACCACCATTCCAATCTCCCGCATTTTCTTTCTACACACAATTTAGCAATAAAAGAAAGCATAATCTCCCCTATACCTTTCCCCCTCATTTCGGGTTTAACATATAAATCTTCTAAATAGATACCCGGTCTCCCCAGAAAGGTAGAAAAATTGTGAAAGTATAATGCAAAAGCAACCGGTTTGTCTTTATATTCACCGATAATAACCTCGGCCATTTTTTTCTCAAATAAATATTCAGCTAAAATTTCTTCTGTCGCCACAACCTCTTTTGACATTTTTTCATAATCAGCAAGTTCCTTTATAAATTCCAAAACTAATGAAACATCTTCTGCCTCTGCAAATCTTAATTTGAAATCATCTAAATTAGTATCAATTAGCATATATACGCCTCCTGCTGTATAAGTGAAGCAAAAAAAGCCATCTCCAACGCTTCATATCTTTTTGTCATTTATGACAATTTGTATATGTCCCATTTAATGCACACTGGGGACAGGTTCCAAATTGCAAAACATAGGAAAGCCACGGGACTTGTCCCCGTGGCTTTATCCCCGTGGCTTTACAGCCTACCTTATCAAACAATGCATCATGTTTTGCAATTTGGAACCTGTCCCCAGTGTGCATTCTAATATCTTTCATTATTCTTTATATACTCCGTAGCCTTCTCGCTCAATTCCCTAACTGTTAAATCTTCAAATAGGCCATTTTGCCATTTTGTATAATCAAAAGGTTCTCTAATTATTAAAGAAATGAATCTTTCAGCATCTACCTTACCCAGTTTTTCAATTAATATATTCATCCCTTCTTGCCTTATAACTGCATCTGCCCTCATTGTTATCCCTCCATTTCAATAACGAAATCAATAGGATTATTTATCTTTATCTCTTTTATTCTAATATTTAGTAATTTTCTGTCAGTTGTTATAAAATAATCACAATCACTGAACACTGCACATGCCACATGTAGTGCATCTTTGGATTTAATACCCATGGCATTTAATTTTTCAGCAATTCTAATAATTTCTTCTTTTTGCAAGATTATTTCTGAAGCTAAGTCTTTCCATTTAATTATGGTGTTTTTTCTTATTTCATATGGGTTTTGGCTGTTCTCGTACTCTAATATAAATGACCACACCAATTGATGCTCTTTAGATATTATTTTATGCTGAATAAACAGCTTAGCCTGTGACTCAAGGTGAATTTTTAACTGGGTCTGATCATCAAAAGGCCTATTGAAACAGCAATTATCCAAATAAATTTTCATTCCTAGTAAACCACCTTTATCATTTGTTACTAATACCACCATCTTATTCTGAGAAATGTATAATTAAATTGGCAAACAATTTTTAAAAATTCCAATTATAATATTATTATATCCCAAAAAAATCTGATATTCAATTAATTTTGTTTAACATAATTTCCATACAGGGTATGGTCATCCTGTACTGAATATTTTTTACATGGAACCTACGTTCTTGCACCAAAGAAGCCTTTGCTTGACAAAAGGGGACATACTCAGATTGTCCTGTCTAATGCACTGCGATTCCGACTACCGATAACCTCTAATGTTTCGCTTGAACATACCGAGTATATACTTTTTTCTTCGCTTTTTACCCATTATCGTTATTCGGAAACTAATCGGGGGAAATGCTTTCAGAACTATATTTTTTCTTTAGCTTGTGATGGTGCAATACCATGGATATTCTTAAATGCTCGATTAAAATCTATCAGCCCATAGAAAAAGTTATTAGCAAGTACAATTCTCCCGAAGGCAAGCACAACATTTCGCTTCGGAAGTTTTATAATATTCTAAGATAAACGAATTATATAAATAGAAAATTTAATATTGACAATTCTGTCTAATCACAGTAGACTAAATATAGTCTACTGATATTCGACAGGGGGTTTATTATATGGACCCATACAAACTCGGTGAAATGGAAGAACTGTTTGCTCAATTGATTTGGAAACATGAACCTGTCAGCTCCCGCACCCTTACGGAGTTATGTGCAGAGGCTTTCGATTGGAAGCGCACCACTACCTACACAATGCTTAGGCGTTTATGTGATCGGGGGCTGTTTCAAAATATAAACGGTACAGTCAGTTCACTCATGTCCGAAGCTGATTTCAGAGCCGGGCAGGGGGAGCAATTTTTAAATGAAACTTTTGAGGGCCCTTTACCGCAATTTTTTGCAGCATTTACACGGCGCAATAAGCTGAGCAAAAAAGAAATACATGAAATACAAGAGCTGATTGATGAGCATAAGGAGGGGTAGTAATGCTTGAAAAAATATTTTTACAGGTTCTTAATATGAGCTTTACTGCCGGCTTTGTGATAATCTTTGTGCTGATAGCGAGGCTGTTTTTGAAAAAGTCGCCTAGTGTACTGAATTATAAAAAACCTGCGTTTTGGGTGGTAATTATCACCATGTTTGTAGTGGTTGGTCTTTGTTTGGGACTAATGATGAACCCAAAATCCTCAACGACATTTAATGGTTCATCTTATCGTGTTGAAAAAATTCTATACGAAGCACCTATGTACTCATTTAGCTTTACATTGGATACGGCGCCTCAGTTCTTTATTACATCCGACTATCAGCTTTACAGTAAGCAGGTAACCGATGAAGATTGGGTCATGCACGATGGATTATATCGCTATGAAATCAGCAGGCAGGATTTATACGCACTATTCAATCCACTTTATAATAATGTTCGTGAAAAAATCGATCAATCAAAATTGATTTATCGAGCTGATACAAACGATGATAATCAAACCTTCTATTTGGTAATTCAACTTAAAAGCGGAAATGTATTGTTGGCAATAGGATATGATAATGAGGATAATCGTCACATTCGCTGGCTCTTTAGATTAGAGGAAATAGGTGATAGAAGTGGATTCGGGCTAACAGATCAGGAAGTTGCCCGCATGTTAGGATATTCTTCCGTATACTGCTTCTCCACTTATGAGATGGATAACGGGCTATATATCATCGGTTTTCTAGCAGATGGAAAAACAGAGCATTCGGACATCGGCGCCGGTCTGTTCCAATTTAGGGACGGAAAATATCAACTTATCAGTCAAACCATCCATAAAGGTCAGGCTCTTGAACAGGATCGTATCGCTCAAGGGATGCTCAATGCCCCCTCCAACAAATATTACGATATCATATTGAGCAACAATGAAAATTTAGCAGAAATCAGACACACCTTGAACGGTAAAGCCACCAGCGAAAAGGTTGATCGTGTAAATCCAAACATGACTGTAATAGAACTGCCTGAAGCATTGAGCGATACAACATACACATTCTATGATGCAGCCGGACAGCAAATTCATGGGTATATCCCTAAAACTACAAATGTAGAACCCTTTGCAGATTACCCTGAAGACTATTCCCCCGAGCAGGGGGAAATCATATCATAGAAAAACTAATATAATTGCAATACCGGATGCCAGGCCGGGCTACCATGTTTTTGTATATGGTAGCTCGACTCTTTATCATTACATCCCCAAAATAATCCGGAGTATCCTTGCAAATAGGTGGTAAACGGATTTTTTGTTTTCATGGAAACTTATCACTTCTAATGTTTACATTAAGCTGATTGAAGCAATTAATTGATTATGGTAAAATTATCTGGTACCGATGTTGCAAAAAATAAGAGGTAAATAAATATGACAATTTATAATAAATTCAACAAATTAAATATTGATACTATGCTACTCGGCTTAGAACAAGGGAATAACGAAAACCTATATTTCTGCACCCCTAAAGGCGCAAAAATTATAGGCTGGGCAGGCGTTGACGGCATTCATTTTTGCTTTATACATGAGCTTGGAGAGATGGTATTTGCAGTCAGCCCCATGAATACGCCCGGAAGCTATGTGCATCCACTGGCAAGCACTTTCTCTGATTTTCTATGCCTCCTGCTTGCTTGCGGCAATACCGTGGCATTAGAACAGGTACATGGCTGGAATCAGGAAGAGTTTGACATCTTTTTAGAAGACAATCCAATTACCAAAGAACAATTATCAGTGCTGGATACCATTTCTGAAAAGCTATATCTTCAGCCAATAGACCACCCTTTCAAATATATCAAACAATTGCAAACTGACTTTGATTACAGCAAAATTAAATTCACAAAAGACTACGAAGATTTTATTCCACCGGAGCCAACGCTTCCCGAATGGAAGGTATATTTTGACGGTAACTTCTGGGGGCACTCTGAAGGGCAAAGAGCCGGAAAAGAGATTCCTACTAATATTCAATTTGTCTTGAATGATAAAGTGTGGCACATTCCTTCTGTATATGCCTGCGGCAAGGGACTAATT
>JGI24712J26585_10004654_pt1 | contig 10392 bp, 7 predicted proteins | sample BioPla3DNA2_FD_26585 | JGI IMG/M metagenome (IMG submission 26585)
GAAGAACGGTGGTTTCTGGAACGAGCGATTGAATGCCTGCAAAAAGTCGATCATGATGCAGTCCGCAAGATTCTGCAAGGGCGTGAATCTTCAGTGTGGAGCAGCACGGGTGAAAGCCAGGTGCAATGGGGACTGGTCAGGGCAGTTCTGGAATTGGTGGAAGCCTGTGCTGATTATGAGCGGCAGCTTCCTGATAATAGCCAGAGTATGACAGCACTCATAGATTTCTATGTGGCCAGTCTGCGTGATGTGGATCGTATCCACCGCGAGTTTGAGCAGGCGGCAGGTGATTATCTGGAAACCCGGAATAATCTAAATCAATTGGTAGATTTGGGACGGGCTCATTATCGTTGTTTGAGTGAAAAAGTGCATGATTTGTTCATCCGGCATTTTGAGATATCAGGCTGGCCGGTAGTTGGGAAGCTAAATAATGCCGACGTATTTGACCGCTTTATTTCGCCCCGTTTGACGGAAAAAGGGCATCGCATCGCATTTTTTATGGTGGATGCGCTACGTTATGAACTGGGTGTGGCTCTCTCCAAACAGTTGAGTGAAGATGGCAAGGTTGAGCTTTTCTCAGCCCTGGCTCAATTGCCCAGTACTACGAAGGTCGGCATGGCCAGCTTACTGCCCCGGGCTGGGGATGCTCTGGTTATTAAACGCAAGCAAGATGGCAGTATTATTCCTTGCTTGGATGACTTAGCTCTGGGGAATGTTAACCAAAGAATGGATGTATTACGAAATCAATATGGTCAGCGTTTCTTGGAAATGACCCTAAATGATTTTTTGAATAGAAAGAATAAAATCGCCAATGACGTGGACTTATTGGTGTTACGCAGTGTGGAGATCGATAATCAATTTGAGAGTAATCCGGAAACTGCTCCGGGTTTGATTCAGGATATGTTGAAACGGATTCGGGTGGCAGTGTACCGTTTGCAAACATTAGGCTTCCAGGAGATAGTAATTGCAACCGATCATGGTTTTGTTCTGAATCTATTGGTCCAGGCGGGAGATGCCATCTCTAAACCTCCAGGTGATTGGGTTAATGAGCATGAACGCCTGCTGCTCGGACAGGGAAGCGGTGATGCTTCTAATTTCGTAATTACTGCCCCAATGGCCGGAATTCGTGGTGATTTTCCCCACATAGCCGGACCACGGGGATTGGTTCCTTACCATTCGGGTATGGTTTATTTTCATGGCGGTGCTTCATTGCAGGAATTAATTTTGCCGCTGATAGTGGTTCGGCTGGAGAAAGAAAAGCAGGATTATAGAACTCCGGATGTGAACCTCTCCTATAAAAATGGTGTAAAAAGAATTACCACTCGTTTGCCGGTCATGGATATTAGTCTGCAGGATCTTGGCTTATTTGGCCAGGAGGCTGATTTGGAAATTCTACTGGAAGCTCATGACCCCAAGGGTAATGTAGTTGGTGAAGCCAGGAGCGGAGGACGTGTTAACCCGGCTACCGGGACCATAAGCCTGAAAGCTGGAGAAAGGGTGCAGGTGACAATCAAGATGCAAGCCGAATATGAAGGGAAATTCTCGGTCAAGGCCTTGAACCCAACTACCCTGACCACTTATTGCAAAGTCGATTTAGAAACGGATTATGTGGTGTAACGATATGGATAAATTAGATAATAAACTAACCTCAATATTTGAAGGACGGGTTGTGCGCAAGGATCTTCTGCACCGCATCAAGAAGGGTACCAATGTACCGACTTTTGTACTGGAATTTCTGCTTGCCCGTTATTGTGCCAGCGATGATCCGGCTGAGATTCAGGCAGGGATGGAAGCTGTTTTGGCTACCCTGCAGGATAATTATGTGCGACCTGATGAGGCTAATGCTGCTCAATCGAAAGTGGCCACCAAAGGCAAACACCGATTTATAGACAAGGTGCATGTGCGCTATATCGAAAAGGAGAAAAGACACTGGGCAGAATTAGAAAATTTCAACTCTAAACGCATTGCCATCAGCGAGCGTTTTTATAAGGATAACGATCGTCTTCTGGAAGGTGGTATCTGGGCCGAAGTAAGCATTGCTTATAATGACCTTGACCAGGACAACTATGCCTTCTTCATTGAAGACCTGATGGCGATTCAACTGAGTCGGTTTGATTTTGAGCGCTATGGGGAAGGGCGATTGGAGTTTACGCGGGATGAATGGCTGGATGCCATCTTACGCTCAGTTGGGCTTGAACCCAGTAAACTTACGAAACGCTTGAAGTTCCACTATATGGCCCGCCTGGCTCCATTGGTGGAGGCCAACTTTAATTTTATTGAATTGGGGCCGCGAGGTACGGGTAAATCATACTTTTTCAGCGAGTTCTCGCCCTATGCCACGCTTATAAGTGGTGGGCAGGCTACCAAATCCACCCTGTTTTACAACAATGCCCGCAATAAAATCGGACTGGTAGGCTTCTGGGATACAGTGGCTTTCGATGAAGTGGCTGGCATTAAGATCAAGGATCCTGATACGATTCAGATCATGAAAGATTACATGGCCAATGGCAGATTTTCACGTGGCGTTGAAGTCATCGCCGATGCCAGCATGTCTTTTGTAGGTAACATTGACCAATCCGTTGAGCAGTTGGTGTTTTCCACTGACTATGATTTGTTCATGCCTTTGCCCAAAGAGTTCGACCTGGCGATATTAGATCGCTTTACCTGTTATTTGCCGGGCTGGGAGATGCCTAAAAATAGTAGTGAGTTCCTAACTGATCAGTATGGGTTTATTACCGATTATCTGGCGGAAGCATTTCACTATCAATTGAAGCATTCCAACCGTTATGAAGAGGTAAATAAGCGGATAAAGCTTGGTAGCTCCGTGGAAGGACGCGATGAAAAAAGTATTAAGAAGACTGTCTGTGCTTTTCTAAAGATTCTCCATCCAGCGGATCAGCCCAGTGATGAGGAGTTCGATGAATACGTAGCTTATGCGGTAGAAGGACGACGTCGGATTAAGGAGCAAATGAACAAACGCAAGCCGGATGATGAATTTGCCCGAATCAATCTTTCTTACCTAGATAGTAAGGGGCAAGAGATCGTAGTTTTCTGTCCTGAATCTAAAGAAGCTGAGGCCACGCAACGACCGTTGCGAAGAGATTTGGATGGGATGCCTCAAGAAAATAACCATAAGGCACCTCTAAAGCATATAAAAGCTGCAAGAGCTGATGAACTAATGACAGACGAGGTTGAGGCCACGGAAGCTCCAAAACAGGCAATTGAGCAGATTAACCCCGAGCAAGAGCAGGCCAAAGAAAGACACTATACTATTCTTTATGGAGATACAGGTTATAGCTATGAAACTATAATTGGGCCGTATTTATCCAATGCAAAAAAAATTACTATTGAAGATCCTTATATCCGAATAAACCATCAAATTCAGAATTTCGTCCGCTTTTGCGAGACGGTTGTAAAGCTTTCTTCTATTCAACAGATCAATCTTATAACTAGTTACGATGATAATACTAATATGGCCGAGTTAAAGGACAAGTTGCAAGAACTCAAGGATAGTCTAGCAGAAATAGATGTAATACTGGATATAAAGATCAAACCTAACATGCATGATCGTGAAATACGTCTTGATAACGGTTGGATTATTAAGATTGGGCGCGGATTGGATTTCTATCAGAAGCCATCCGGATGGTTTGAAATTGGCACCAATGATTTGTCCTTGCGCAAGTGTTTGGAGACCAAGGTGGATATATTCAAAGCTGATAATATGGGGAAGTAGACTATAGATTTTGATCTTGCACGGCAAGTTCGGGTGTATCAAAGTTATGTTCGTTGAAAAAAAGGAGTAAGAAACAGAACTCTTGAAACGCTAAACGCTTCATCCTTTGCTTAAAAGGAGTGCTCTATGACGAGATACCTTAAAATAAATCTCTTGCTCTTGATATTATGTATTTTAATATTTGGTTGTGTTGGGTGTTCTGTTTTAGAAACGACCATCAAAGATATAGAAAAGCCAGTTTTACATAATTCACAGGAAATCATATATACGGGTTATGGGGCGAATGGCGTAGTAAGTGGTTCATTGCATATGCTGGAGATTGGGACAGACAAGATAATCCTTGATGCAGGCCTGTTTTACGGAGATGATGGGAACAATGCCCCACAATTAGATAAAAAAGTGTTAGACGGAGTATCTGCTATAATCATAAGCCATGCTCACCTTGACCATACCGGAAGACTTTTGAAGGTGGTAGATCTCGGTTATTCAGAACCTATCTATTGTACCCAACCTACACTGGATTTGATGCCAGTAATGCTTAGGATGGAAGCTAGATACGGTGATTTCGGATCTGAAACATTCTACTATTCAAATCGCAGCAAGCTGAATAACGATAAAAAGGGCAATTTTACTGCTGCCCATTTATATCACTGTGAATACGGAAGCCGAATTAGCTCAAAGAATCGTAGAGAGGTTTCTTGTAGCAGAAATGACTTGGAGGAAAAGGGGTTTTATCTATGCAAAGCTTGTGCCGACCAACACGTTAGCAAGGTTATGAACCAGATCAGCATAATTCCACTAAATACTAAGCAGCAGATAACCAACAATTTAACCATAGAATTCCTCAATACTCCTCACTTGCCGGGTTCAGCAATGGTGCTCATTAATAATAAACAGGAACAGCAGACTATTCTCTACACAGGTGATATCGGTAGCGGGTTGTCTCGTTACCTACCTGATCAAATACCTGTTCTGGAGGCAGATTACGCTATTGTGGAGGGAACTTATGGAACCTCAAATTATTCCAGTACCGACGCAGACCGTATTGAGTTTCAGAAATTCATCGGCGACTGTATAAGAGCTAACAAGCGGGTCATTATTCCGGCTTTTGTACTTGATCGTTCCCAGCAAGTATTAGGGGAGATTTCAAGAGGCATGGACAACGGATATATACCGACCAGTACACCAGTTAAAGTATTTAGCCCAAGTACTGCAGAGATTAACCGCATATATGCACAAATATTTACTAATCAAGACTACAAAGCGTTTTTCCGCCCTGATTATGTTGAGTACGGGCCGTTTAAGCCGATTTTCGAAGAGTACGACCAAGTTGACCAAGTAGATTATGGAGAGATAGCCGTAGCATCCTCTGGAATGGCGGACAGTACTTACTCCAAGGAGTTTGTTAAGCAATGGATTTCTGACCCACAGACCGTTTTTGTGTTTGTTGGATATCAGGATCCAGATACTTTAGGCGGAAAACTAACTGGATCTGAGATGGATAAGCTAATTATCGATCAAGAAGATCACGTAGTTGCAGCCGAGGTTGAGGAATTTGGTTGCTTTAGTGGACACGCAAATTACAAACAAGTAAAAGCATTGTTACAGGAGATAAGAGGCTTGCAGAGTGTAATTATTGTACATTCTGATAAATCAGTAGCCGGAGAGCTTATAAAGACCTATAAAACCGAGTTACCTTACGTTCGTTTTATACTTCCAGAAAGTGGAGAGAGGATTACTTTAGTTAATTAACCACTCATTAGAGAGACTTTTTTTCGAATTTTCCCATATATGATCTTACACGGCTTAAACCAAAAATAATGGAACACCTTTTTAATAAATGGTGTATAATAGGTAACGAAATGGAACACAATGTTATGAGGGGCGAATTTGTGTTTTGAAATGTGGGGGTAAGGGGAAAGAAAGAAGGAGGGTTCACCGTGGGAAGAATGCCTACATTTGGCGAAATTGGTGAACGTATTAGGGCAGCTAGGGAGGCCAAGGGTTATTCACAAGATGATGTCGCTAAACATTTGGGTATATCGCGTCCAGTTGTCACAAAGATTGAAACCGGTAAAAAAGCAGTTAATGGTATTGAGCTTAGAAAAATAGCCGAATTTTTAGAAGTAACAATTGATTTTCTAACGGAACCATTGGAAGAGGATAATGGTCTGGTAGCCCTTTTCAGGGAAGGAGAAAATGACGAAGAATTTGTAATAGCGGTTGAAAAAATTGAGCAGGTTTTTCTACAAATGTTAGGTCAGATAAAACTAAGGAGCAGGAAAGATGTCTAAAGGAAAAATATCAGCCAGCGTTCGAAGGGAAATTGAAGCGATCGGTATCGACAGAGCTCAGCAGATGAGGGATTTGCTGAATCTGGGGCGGGCGCCAATAGCAGATTTGTTTGATTTCATTGAACAACAGGGTATTTTGCTTTTGCGATATCCAACCGAAGAAAAACGTCTCCATGCTTTTTATGCTCAATTGGAAGGACAGGACATAATATATATTGATTCTAACGAGCCGCTTGGGCGGCAAATATTTTCAGGGGCTCACGAGTTGTATCATTTTTTCTATGACAAAGATGAACTAAGGGCAGTAATATGCGATCCAGGGAACCCAACAAATAGAGAACGGGAAGTAATAGCGGATGCTTTTGCTAGCGAATTTCTTATGCCTATGGAAGGAATACACAGAGTTTTTTTAAACCTTTTCAAGCGACCAGCTAGGATAACTGAGCAACATATTGTTAGGATGCAACACGTGTTTAAAGTAAGTTATGCAGCGATGGCTTATGCAATGTACAAGGCAGGCATACTCGAAAATGGAGCAATCTATGGGAAATTAAAAAAGATGGGCGGCATTGACCAAACTGAGACTCTTATAAGCTTAACGAAAAGGTTGGGATTGCCTACCGACTTAATTTTTCCTTCCCCTGCTACTTATCCTAGAATGTTTTTTGATGCTCTGATTTCTAATTATGAAGACGGATATATCAGTTATGGAAAAATGGAAAGTCTCTTAGCAATGTGGAATTTAGATCCTGCCAGCTTTGGGTATGAACGCAATGAGTACGAATAAGATATCTGTTTGTATTAGTGATGCTGATGTTTTAGTGAAGTTGAGCATTACAGGATATTTGGGGATCTTGGGTGAAGTGTTTGAAGAAGTGATTATTGTGGAAAAGGTAGAACAAGAAGCGCGCAGGAAGATTGGAAAAGGTGCGAAGGGAACAACACTTTTTCGGGCACAGAAAGATGGTTGGTTGAAGATTATTTCTGCCGAAGACAGAAATTTATTTGACTATGCTCAACGGACAAGCATTAATCTTTTTAAGAAACAATACGATTGTGTACTTGACCCTGGTGAACTTGAATCTGCGGCGGTGGCAAATGAATTACAAATTAAATTCTTCTTATCCGATGATGCTAACGCGAAAAAAATTATCCAACATGATGCAGGACTAGATATTATTGGTTTAAGCTATTGGGAAGTATTAATATGGGCGGTTGAAAACAAAGTTATTATATATGAAGATGCAGAACAGATTTTTAATACTGTTAATTCCACTCGTAGCTACCCGATTAGAAGAACGTTTAATGAGTTATATGCGAAAACTATTGAAAGGCTTAATGGTATTACCTGGGAGTAATTATATATAAACGGCAGTAAAAACGGCAGTAGATTAACTTCCTACGATAAAATCCAGACAAGACAAAAGAGGCCCTCAGGCCTCTATTTTTCTTGGATGGTGCCAGAGGTGGGACTCGAACCCACACGCCTCGCGGCACACGATTTTGAGTCGCGCTCGTCTGCCAATTCCGACACTCTGGCTAATAGATTGTCAATGCAAACTAAATTATACTGGCGGGAAATCCTCTTGTCAAGCCAGGGGCGGGCTTGCCATGGGCCTGAATAATTGCCAAAGAAGTACTTTGATAGGTAGCTAATAGGATTTATGACAGAAGAAGGAACAGGTTGAAGAAAGGAATTGTGCCCTTAATGGCGAAAAACTTGTTATGATAAAATAGTTGTTAAAGTAAGAGTTCTTTTACAAAGCGATATTTGATCTGTACTTTCAAGTTAAGGAGAAGTATGAATGACGATCGAAGAGCAACTGGTGAAGAAAAGCCTTCAAGGGGACACAATGGCTTTTGAAGAACTAGTCGCCCAGTACCAGGGTAAGATTTATGCGCTGGCATTTAGATACATGGGAAATGAGGAAGACGCTTATGACATGAGCCAGGAGGCTTTTATCAAGGCTTTCCGCTCAATACGATCTTTTAAGGGCGATTCGAGCTTCGGAACCTGGATGTACCGGGTGGCGACCAATGTGTGCCTGGATGAGCTTCGGCGCCGCAAAAGAAGAGTATCGACCTTATCCCTGGACGAACCATTAGCGACCAAGGAAGGGGATGAGGTGGAAAAGGAGTTTGCCGACACATCTCCTACCGCCGACATATTATATGAACAAAAGGAATTCTCCCAATACATACAAAGCCTTCTCGACGAGATGAAACCCGAACATAAGAGTGCTATAGTCCTGCGGGATATAATGGAGCTCAGTTATGAAGAAATAGCAGAGGTTCTGAACTGTTCTATGGGAACAGTTAAGTCGCGGCTGAGTAGAGCCCGTGAAGCTCTACGAAAAAAGTTGGTGGAGAGGGAACTTTTGCCTTAGAGGCCTCGTCTAAAAATGCGAGGAGGAACGGTTCATGAGATGTGAGCAAATAAAAGAAAATTTATCTGCTTATATGGATCAAATGACCAGTAGGCATGAAAACCAGCTTATTGAAGCTCACCTGACCGAATGTGCGACTTGCCGTCAGGAATTAGAACAGCTTCAGCTGCTTCATGCTCTTTTGGCTAATTTGGATGAACCGCAGATTCCTGATGGGTTTGCTGAAGACCTTCATGGGCGTTTGTTAGAGGCAAGGCCCATACTGTTACAGCAGCCCAGCATGAAACGTCCGCGCCAGAAAGGCTGGATCGCAGCTGCTGTTGCAGGTCTGGCTCTGGTGGTAGGTATTGCTGGTAGTTCCTTGTTGCCGGTGGGAAGTATTGCTAATCTTTGGCTGGACGATAAAGCCAAAACCAATCAAACCACAACGGTAGCAGTAGAGGATATAATCCAGCGCTTCCAGCAGTGGAGAGCCAATGAGGAGGAATCTCCTGGCGAAGTGACTAATGAACCTGGCCAAACTGAAGAAATACCTCAGCAACAGGAACAACCTGGGGCAGAGACACCGGCTCAGGTAATTGATGAAGGAAACGGCGATCAGCCTGTACAAATAGCTGAGGTGGATCCTCAGATAGCTGATGTGGTCAAATCACTAATAAAGGTAGACAGCCTGGCTGGATCAATAGATAAGGTGATGGAGATCGCTCAGGCCAATGGAGCAGAATCTTCCCGGTCTTTGGGAACCACCATGCAGGCCATGGATGCTCAAGCTGCCAGAGAGATCAGTATCAAAGCTCCTCGTGATCAAGTAGGTGCGATATTAGACCAGTTGGCAGACCTGGGCAGTGCTAGCGCACCAATAGCGGAGCAGGTGGAGTTAACTGAACAATACCGTGAAGCCGTCATTACCATAGAGGCCATTGACCAAGAGATAGAAAGATTGCAAGACCAGGGCCGCGAAGAAGATCTCCCCCGCATAGAGGATTTGAAAAAGCAATCTAAGATCTGGGGCGAGAAGAAAGCCCAGATCGAGAGCGATGCTAATCTGGTAACCATAAAGGTCTATCTGGTGGAAGAAACAGTCCAACCGTAAGCTGGATAAGAAAAGACCAGTATATGAATAATATGGGCAGGGAAATGATCCCTGCCTATTGAATTTTAAAGTAGTAAGCGACGAAACCACTAAGGTTTAGAAAGTAGGGGAGATCGTGCCACAGGCCAAATTAATGTTGATCGATGGGAATAGCCTGTTATACCGGGCTTTTTTTGCGCTTCCTTTATTACATACCCGGGAAGGGATCTATACCAATGGTATTTATGGCTTTCTGACCATGGTCAATCGAGTCTTGGAGGAACAGCAGCCTACTCATGTGCTGGTGGCCTTTGATAAAGATCGCCATACTTTTCGTAATGAAATCTATACCGATTATAAAGCTAATCGCTCAGCTGCTCCGGATGAATTAAGCGGGCAGTTTGGACTGCTGCGGGAGGTTCTGACAGCCTTGAACCTCGATTTTACTGAAATCCAAGGCTATGAAGCCGATGATATCATTGGCACTTTGAGCCGGATGGCTGAGGAAGCTGGCATTGACACCCTGATTTTGACTGGGGATCGGGATTCTTTGCAGCTGGTATCAGACAAGGTCACGGTTTTGATGACNAAAAGAGGTATTACCGAAATGGAAACNTATGACCCCGCCAAAGTAAAAGAACGCTGGGGTGTGGAGCCGAAACAGTTGATCGATGTCAAAGGATTGATGGGCGATACATCGGATAATATCCCTGGGGTACCGGGAATAGGCGAAAAGACGGCTATCAAGCTGATCCAGGAATTCGATAGCCTGGAAAACCTCTATGACAACCTGGGAGCTGTCAAGGGTAAAAAGGTAGTAGAGCGACTGGGCGAACACCGGGAACAGGCTTTTATGAGTCGGGAACTGGGGCGTATCATCCGGGATATCGATATGGAGTGTGATCT